>Ga0307947_1000527_pt1 | contig 27135 bp, 30 predicted proteins | sample OrgLakmetagen232_FD_201840 | JGI IMG/M metagenome (GOLD analysis project Ga0307947, IMG submission 201840) | Saline water microbial communities from Organic Lake, Antarctica - #232 | ecosystem: Environmental > Aquatic > Non-marine Saline and Alkaline > Saline | place: Antarctica: Organic Lake...
CCAAGGGCGTGACCATATTGTGAATGTCATCAATGAGACGAGTCTTCAGTGAGTCAAAGTGCTCAATCACAGGGGCCTTCGATTTGTCCACCTCATGCTCGATGAATGCCTTGCACTTGTTCATAACTCTGTTTTGTCCATGTCGATAATTGTAATTTTTTTTTCCCTTAGGGTTATGATCTTCTAGACGGAGTAGTCTGCCTAGATAGTCTGCCACGTAATATTCACTCGCCCCTGAATGAGTGGGACACTGAAAGGCGACATTAGTTTTGAACAAGAAAGAAAGGGGAATGGTTAAATACGCCGTTATAATAGGAGGCCCTACAGCGACGTGTTTTATTCTTTGTTCTGATGAAGAAAGAAAGCCAGCTAGTCGGAAACTAAAAAAGAGAAGCAAACACCAACAGTCTCTTTCCAACACGGGGCCAAGCATCATAACTTCAATTCACTGACAGAGCGCAGCAATCGTATGACACGACCAAGCTCCTCACGCGCACCCACGGCATACGAGCGCACCACCTGCTTCTGCCCCGCACGGTACACCACTGCACAGTGCTTGCGGTGTGGCAGCAGTTGGTGGTCGTGATGCTGCTCATTGCCCCCCTGCTGCTGCTGCTGCTGCGGTTGTGCTGGTGACTCTCTGGGCTTAGCACCGGACTTACGTGCCTGCAGCGCGCTGTAGTGCTGTGCGAGCAGCGTAAGGTCTGATTCTAAGGAGCCTGTGCCCACGGGTGAGGAGCCGTCCGTGGGGAAGGAGGGTGCTTCTAGCTCCGCCATGCGCACCTCCAACAGCCTGCACGGGTTTGCGTATTGTGTGTGAATTGAGTCAAAGTGGTGAGATGGGATTAGGGAGCCTTTCAGCTCTCAGACATGCGCACCTTCAACAGCCTGGAACAATTACGTGTCTCCGTGAATTTTGCTGCTGAACTTGTCCATACCAGACGTGCCTTTTCCAGTACTGATATCAACTCTCATCAGGAGCCGGTTTCAGGCTGAGCCTGCAACCCTCTTGATCCCCATTGATTTTTCCGTTCCTTTTCGCGGTGGAGGAGCTTCACGGTACTCGGTACTAAAGTGGCTACTATTCTTTAATTGATGTGAGGAGTGGTTTTCACTGCCTACGTAGTATTTTCTTTTCTTTTCGTGTCATGCGTAAAGCAGTGCTGGATCAGGTTTAAAGCAGTGGATGTTGCACGTCTGTTGTACAAATTGCAGAGATCGTCAAGACTGGGGCAATGCACAGCTTGCACAAACAATCCGACAAAAAAGAGCATTGAGTGATCGCTCCCTTTTATGCCTTGTACTGCATCATCGCACCCAAAAAGTGCGCTGACAGTGGCTATACCAAGAAATGCTCAAAGTACTGGGTTTCTAACAAGATACATAGCAGCACTGAATGCAACACAAAACAACAGTAATTATACCCATCACCCCTCCATTGTGTTGACACAATAGCTATGCACATGAGATGCAGCACCTGTAGATTGCTTTGTTTTTCTTTGGTGCACAAGGAGAGCGAGTGACTGATGGCACGTCGAACAAACACACACACAAACGTGCTCACCCCACAAACGTGCTGACAGAGGCCATGCGTAGACCTAGTAATTTGGTCACCGACGCAGCTTCATCCTTGGTGAGGGACTTCTTTTCCACTTTGCGCGCAAGCTCGTCCAGGTCAAGGTTTGCACAGCTTTCAGGCTGCATGCCTGTGTATGAGGTATGAGTGCCTGCATGTCTTAGTTTTCTGAGCAGACTGCGTTTTGAGTCAGTCGTGTGAAATGTAGAGGACATGAAGGAAGATACTAAATCAGCTCTAAAGCATTGACTGCTCAGGGGAAGGCACAGAATTCGTACATGGCAGACACACACGCACGCACACACACGCATACATGCACACACACGTACACACACACACCTCGCTGCTTAACCTCTTCTTTTGCCACCCGCGGCAACATCACATCTTTGACTGTATGCGCTTTCTCTAGAGGCCAACTCACAGCCACAATGATTCGGGAAAAAAAGGCACACTGCAAGCACATGCTCACGCACGCACACACGGATACATGCACACACACAAACACACACACAAACGCACACACGCAAACATGCACACACACACACATACACACACACACACAAACACACACGTACACCTCGCTGCTTCAGCTCCTCTTTCGCCGCCCGTGGCAACAGCACAGCCTCCAATCGATCGCTCACTTCTTGAGGCCCCAGCACAAACACTTCCAGAGTCTCCACCACTTCCAGGGGCACTGCTGCCGATGCCATGCTCCCTCCTGTGTGCAGTTGAGAATACTCGTTGGTCGATGTAGTACAGACACTGTGGCATGTCCCTTAACGCAACTAATGCCATCGAGAATTGCGATCTATAAGAGTTACAGTGATGCCGAGTACCGAGAACTCACAATATCAGAGACAGCTACTTTGCTCAAAGGACACCGACTTGCTGCCGTGTGCTCTCTTGCACGATATGAGAGAGACTCCTTGATCAAAAGACTCCTTGATCAATAGACTCCTTGATCAATAGACTCCTTGATCAATAGACTCCTTGATCAATATACTCCTTGATCATTAGACTCCTTGATCAATAGACTTGATCAATAGACTCCTTGATCAATAGACTCCTTGATCAATAGACTTGATCAAAAGACTCCTTGATCAATAGATTCCTTGATCAATAGACTCCTTGATCAATAGACTCCTTGATCAATATTGCCGTGCCATGCCCTTCCTGCAGACCATTTTAAAGGCTCACGTTGAAACACAGCCAGAAGTATCTCACACACGCAAGGCATGAATTCCTGAGGAGATCTAAGATGCTAGGAAGTCTAATGCTGTAAACTAGACCTGGGCTTAATTGGGCAGTTGCTGATGCCAGACAAGCAGGAGACAGATCAGAAGTAACACCCCTTTTTTTTTAAGCTCGCGTCTGTATTTATACCTTGCAATGACATAGGAGGGCATTTCAGTCCCGTATGCAGCACAGGACGTGCTAGGAAGATGGTTACCTGTTGAGATTTCTGATGCCTTGAGGAAGAATTGAGGGCTCAGGCCCTGGCACTGCATTGGCATTCAAATGCGTTTGTGTGTGTGCTTGTGTGTGTGTGTTTGTGTGTGTGCGCGTGTGTATGTGTGTTGTGTGTATATTTGACTACTTGAAACTCAAGTACTGCCACACCACTGCTTCGTTACAAAAAGCAAATCATAATGCAAAAGGAGCACAAGGTGATCATGAATGTAACCACCATCATTGATTTTTATGACTGTGCCTCAACAATCTCTCAAAAGAAGCCCCGCCAGGCAAGCATTGAGTGATATTCAGCATGCAGTTTCTCGCAAAGCCCTTGCAAACAGCACGTTGAAACACCGCTGCCACGGCAAGCTGTACATGTGCCCCTGAAATCCTCCAAACAGAAAAGAAAAACTGACAACCACTCCCCACATTGATTGAGAAATAAAAAGCCACTTTAATACCGAGTACAAAATACTCCTTGACCAGCAGACAAAAAGGCCCAGTCTGAGAGAAGCTCATGCTTGGGATGCTGTACGCTCTCCCCAGTGCTTTCCAGGGTCTGTCACAGAAGATTGTGCTCAAGAGCTTTCAGTACAGATTGTGAAATTGGACCAAATGTAGAGAAACGCAAAGCCTCTCACCGTCAACAACTGCGTGCACGACTTCATGATGTCATCCCCACACTGAGAAAAAGATCCCTACACTGAGGAAAAGATCTTCGCATTCAGGAAAAGAAAGCCACTTTGGTACCGAATAACTCCTTGACCAAGCAGACGAACAGGCCCAGTCAGAGAGGATCACAAAGCCTCTCACCGTCAACAACTGCGTGCGCAACTCCATGACGTCATCCCCACATTGAGGAAAGGAACGCCGCTTGGGTACCGAATAACTAGCAGGCGCACTTCTTGACTGAAGGCCTTTTTTGTAAACCTTGTACCGAATAACTCCTTGACCAAGCAGACGAACAGGCCCAGTCAGAGAGAACACAAAGCCTCTCACCGTCAACAATTGCATGCGCGACTCCATGACGTCATCCCACTCGTTCGAAGGAGCCAAAGGGCAGGCGAGCATTGCAAAGTCGGCGCGGCTGCAGCCGGGCAGCCCTTGTTGAGATCGCTGCTGCTGGGCCTTGCCTCCTTTTTTCTTGCCGTCATTTGGATGAAGAGGGGCTGCTGCAAAGGAGAGAGCATGCAGGCCGGGTGTTCATGCAGGTCGGGTGTTCATAGGAGCTGCAAAGGAGAGAGCATGCAGCTCATATTGGAGCATGCAAAGGAGAGAGCATGCAGCTTATAGGAGCTGCAAAGGAGAGAGCATGCAGGCCGGGTGTTCATGCAGGCCGGGTGTTCATAGGAGCTGCAAAGGAGAGAGCATGCAAAGGAGAGAGCATATTAGGACCAGCATATTGGAGCATGCAAAGGAGAGAGCATGCAGCTCATATTGGAGCATGCAAAGGATAGAGCATATTAGGACCAGCATATTGGACCAGCATATTGGAGCATGCAGCTTATAGGAGCTGCAAAAGAGAGAGCATGCAGCTTATAGGAGCTGCAAAGGAGAGAGCATGCAAAGGAGAGAGCATGCAAAGGAGAGAGCATGCAGCTCATATTGGAGCATGCAATAGAGAGAGCATATTAGGACCAGCATATTGGACCAGCATATTGGAGCATGCAAAGGAGAGAGCATGCAGCTTATAGGAGCTGCAAAAGAGAGAGCATGCAGGCCGGGTGTTCAATCAAGTGACGGAGGGGAGACTAGGAAGGCGGTGTCCGACCTCAGGAGGATGTGGACATCAGGAGAGGGGGTCCCCCTCTCAATTCAGTGTGTGTGTGTGTGTGTGTGTGTGTGTGTGTGTGTGTGTGTGTGTGTGTGTGCGTGTGTGTGTGTGCGTGTGTGTGTGTGTTCCTTCGGGGGTGAGGCAGCCATGTGTTCCACCATTGCAGGATTCGGGAATGGATGCAAGCCAGGTGTGCAGGTGCAAAGGGTAAGAAACGAGACAGGCAGTGCACCATTCCCACGCAAAACAAGGGAAAGAGGGGATGCTCTCCGGCACTGGGTACTGTGCAATCAGAGGGATGCGCGCAGCAAATGCTGCAAAGTTATGAAAATTTGACTGTATTTACTCCTCCACCAGAGAGAAAAATTCAACAAGAGGAAGGAGGACTTAAGAAAGGTGGCAAGCTGAAGGAGCAAGCGCTTTTGTCGGGTGGCACTTTTGTTGGTGATGCTGTAATGTCGTTCAAATCCTATGGGCCTGGGGTGAGAGGTGTGCTCAAAACTGTGAGAAATGTGCACAGAATTGTGAGAGGCACACACACAGAGTGGTGAGAGGTGCACACAAAACTGTGAGAGATGTGCACGTAAGTGTGAGAGGTGCGCACTAATTTGTGGGAGGTGTGCACAGAGTGATGAGCGGTGTGCACAAAACTGTGAGAGGTGCGCACAAAACTGTGAGAGGTGTGCACAAAACTGTGAGAGGTGTGCACCAAATTGTGAGAGGTGCGCACAGAGTGGTGAGCAGTGCGCACAAAACTGTGGAAGGTATGAACCAAACTGTGAGAGGTGCGCACAAAACTGTGAGGTGTGCACAAAACTGTGAGAGGTGTGCACCAAATTGTGAGAGGTGCGCACAGAGTGGTGAGAGGTGCGCACAAAATTGTGGAAGGTATGAACCAAACCGTGAGAGGTGCGCACAAAACTGTGAGAGGCGTGCACAGAGTGGTGAGCAGTGCGCACAAAACTGTGCACCATTGTATTTTAGTGACTTTGGTGTCTGCAAGAGTTTTTGGTGCAGCAGAATCAGCGCAACAAACAAACACACATACACGCACACCACACACACATACACACACGTGCACACACACATATTAGTAGCGTGGACCACTCACTCAAAGGAGTAGGGTCATGCACGAAGCCGTATAGCAGCAACAGCTCCTCGTTCGATTTGGTGTCCCCGTAGTTTATGCACAACTCATCCCCAGCAGATCCCACAGCCCCCCGGTGGAGCTGAAGCAGCACGCTGCTGGCCAAGTGACCTCCCTCTGTGTGTGTGCGTGAGTGTGTGTGTATTTGTGTGTGTGTGTGCGTGAATGTGTGTGTGTGTGCGTGAGTGTGTGTGTATTTGTGTGTGTGCGTGAGAGTGTGTGTGTGTGCATGAGTGTGTGTGTGTGTGTGTGTGTGTGTGTGTGTGTGTGTGTGTGTACCATTACATCCAAAAGTTTGGATGTCAAACTCTCATCCAAAGCCATCCCTTCCCAGCCAAGAAAACGAAGCTACAAGCAGTTGCACCCTTTGCTTGAACCACACACACACACGTTACTCCGACTTCTTGATCGAGGTAAACTTAAAAACCACTCGAGGTAAACATAACAACCACTTCTTGATCGAGGTAAACTTAACAACCACACACACACACACACGTTCCTTCGACTTCTTGATCGAGGTAAACTTAACAACCACTTCTTGATCGAGGTGAACTTAACAACCACACACACACGTTCCTCCGACTTCTTGATCGAAGTAAACTTAGCAACCAGAAAGGTGCCCAAATAGCGCTATTGCTCCAAATCCGTTGTTGTACCCAAACAGTAAAGGCACCTCCGCTCCAAAAAGCCTTTGCTGCCAACCAGCAGCAGCACTTTACTGCCAAACAGCAGCAGCACCTTTGCTGCCAAACAGCAGCAGCACCTTTACTGCCAAACAGCAGCAGCAGCACCTTTACTGCCAAACAGCAGCAGCACCTGTACTGCCAAACAACAGCAGCAGCACTTTTTCTGCCAAACAGCAGCAGCACCTTTACTGCCAAACAGCAGCAGCAGCACCTTTACTGCCAAACAGCCGCAGCAGCACCTGTACTGCCAAACAGCAGCAGCAGCACCTGTACTGCCAAACAGCAGCAGCAGCACCTGTACTGCCACACAGCAGCAGCAGCACCTTTACTGCCAAACAGCAGCAGCAGCACCTTTGCTGCCAAACAGCAGCAGCACCTTTACTGCCAAACAACAGCAGCACCTGTACTGCCACACAGCAGCAGCACCTTTTCTGCCACACAGCAGCAGCAGCACCTTTGCTGCCAAACAGCAGCAGCACCTGTACTGCCAACCAGCAGCAGCAGCACCTTTACTGCCAAACAGCAGCAGCACCTGTACTGCCAAACAACAGCAGCAGCACCTTTTCTGCCAAACAGCAGCAGCACCTGTACTGCCAAACTGCAGCAGCAGCACCTTTACTGCCAAACAGCAGCAGCACCTGTACTGCCAAACAGCAGCAGCAGCACCTTTACTGCCAAACAGCAGCAGCAGCACTTTTGCACCCAGGCACCTCACAGCACACACCTTACACACCTTACAGCACCTTACACACCTTACACACCTTACACACCTTACACACCTTACAGCACACACCTTACAGCACACCCCCACTTGGACTTGTGCACCCAACACAAACCCCTAGCAGTTAGCAAAAACACCCAACACTAGCGCAAGGACGTTATGTGCACATGCACGATGCACGAGTGGAAATAGACGTGCCCTCGTTTCCATAAACACATCAGTACCAGCAAAGGTGGCATGGACACAACCAATGCAAACACACGGCACACATCACTGTAAACATCAATATTCAAAACACACACTCACACACACTCACACACACACACACACACACACACACACACACACACACACACACACACACACACACACACACACACAAGCACACATCAAAAACTTGACGTGCCAGCAAGGCTTGCGTGACCGGTGGTGAAAGATGCGTGACACACACATGCACACACACCAAAACTTGACGCACCAGCGAGGCTTGCGTGACCGGTGGTGAAGGATTGCGTGACACACACAAACACACACACACGAACACACGAACACACGAGCACACATCAAACACTACACATACCAGCAAGTTTTGCGTGACCAGCGGCGGAGGGAGAGCTGGAGGCGCTTGAAGAGGCTGATGAAGAGGAAGCAGTTTTGTTGGCGGGCGTGGGTGGACTTGCAGGATTATGACTGGATACCTCCCACCTGAAAAGTGAAAGTATGTGATGCTTACATACGCACATTGTGGTTCTGGCCAACCTTACTTGCGTGTCTTGTAAAAATATGAGCACGAATGTGAGTGACCAGGATATTGTTGGATGGAAGCAATCGTACATGTGACGCAAACAGTGCAGCTGTCCTCCACGCAACTGCACATGCATGCATGCATGCATGCACACACACACGCACACACACGCACAACACACACACACATGCACACACACACGCACACACACACGCACACGCACACACACGCACACACACGCACACACACAAGCACTCACCAGCACTTTGGCCAATTGCTGTGGTTGGCAAAGTCCAGGCCAGGCACCAAGCCAGTGTGTGTACCCACATGACCACGCACAACATGCACACACATACACATACACACTCATACACCCACCAGCACTTTGGCTGACTGCTGCGGTTGGCAAAGTCCAGGCCAGGCACCAAGCCAGTGTGTGTACCCACATGACCACGCACAACATGCACACACATACACATACACACACAAGCACCCACCAGCACTTTGGCCGATTGCTGTGGTTGGCAAAGTCCAGGCCAGGCACCAGACCCTCGTGCACGTCCATAAGACTGGGGGCGCCCGTGGGGTCTTTGGCAAACAGGCTCGAAGCTGCAGCGAATTTCGAGCAAACAGGCTCGACTGTAGGTGTAAACAGGCTCGACTGTAGGTGTAAACAGGCTCGACTGTAGGTGTAAACAGGCTCGACTGTAGGTGTAAACAGGCTCGACTGTAGGTGTAAACAGGATCGACTGTAGGTGTAAACAGGCTTGACTGTAGGTGTAAACAGGCTTGACTGTAGGTGTAAACAGGATCGACTGTAGGTGTAAACAGGCTTGACTGTAGGTGTAAACAGGATCGACTGTAGGTGTAAACAGGCTTGACTGTAGGTGTAAACAGGATCGACTGTAGGTGTAAACAGGCTTGACTGTAGGTGTACACAGGATCGACTGTAGGTGTAAACAGGCTCGACTGCAGCGAGTTTCAGGCAAACAGGCTGCAAGTTTCAAGCAAACAGGCTGCAAGTTTTAGGCAAACAGGCTGCAAGTTTTAGGCAAACAGGCTGCAAGTTTCAGGCAAACAGGCTGCGAGTTTTAAGCAAACAGGCTGCAAGTTTCAGGCAAACAGGCTCGAAGCTGCAGCGAGTTTCAGAGGCAATTTTGTGAACCGCCAGCAGCAGCATTAAGAGCAGCAGCAGCGTTAAGGAGAGCAGTATTAAAAGGAACGGCAGCATCAGCATCATCATCATCATCATCATTATCATCATCATCAGCAGCAGCAGCAGCAGCAGCAGCAGCAGGAGCATCAAAAGCTTTCATTTCCACAACCTTGATCGAAGGAATGAGTTGCAGCAATTCTGCTTTTTTGTACAGAACAAGTCAAAGGAATCACAGGGCACAATCAAATTGACAGTTGTTCAAGAGACTGTCTATGCGTGACTTCTTTCCCATTGTAATCTCACACACACAAGAACACACCTGCCCCCTCTTTCTTGGGCACAGGCAGGCTGTGGCCTTTCCCATTGTAATCTCACACAAACAAGAACACACCTGCCCCCTCTTTCTTGGGCACAGACAGGCTGTGGCCTTTCCCATTGTAATCTCACACGCACTAGAACACACCTGCCCCCTCTTTCTTGGGCACAGGCAGGCTGTGGCCTTCCCCATTGTAATCTCACACAAACAAGAACACACCTGCCCCCTCTTTCTTGGGCACAGGCAGGCTGTGGCCTTTCCCATTGTAATCTCACACGCACAAGAACACACCTGCCCCCTCTTTCTTGGGCACAGGCAGGCTGTGGCCTTTCCCATTGTAATCTCACACGCACTAGAACACACCTGCCCCCTCTTTCTTGGGCACAGGCAGGCTGTGGCCTTCCCCATTGTAATCTCACACGCACAAGAACACACCTGCCCCCTCTTTCTTGGGCACAGGCAGGCTGTGGCCTTTCCCATTGTAATTTCACACAAACAAGAACACACCTGCCCCCTCTTTCTTGGGCACAGGCAGGCTGTGGCCTCGTGACCAAAACACGCAGTGGGCCCACAGCAAATCATCCCAGCGGGGGGTGCGCTCTGTCCCCGCCTGCGTAGTAGAGTGTGTGTGCTCATGCACGTAAGTGTTCGAATGTGCATGTTTGTGTCCACGTGTGTGTGTGTGAGTGTGTGTGTGTGTGTGTGTGTGTGTGCTTGTGTACAAATATGCGTATTTGTGTGTGTGCGCGTGTATGTGCATTAACACATATTTCCTTGGCTCACTGCTTCCACCTGACCGAAACACACAACCCCTGGAAGAATTGCTACCCAGCTGGGAGTGCATTAACCTCTCTTACATTACGGACCATGAACACATGTGCATGTATATGTCATGTATATTTACATATATATGTACCTATATGTATATGTATTGTATGTTAGAAAAGAATCGGAAACGTCAGGGATGGTTTTGGGGCAAACTAGGTCTGCTTTGGGCCAAAAATTTAGCATTCCCAAAAGTGCTTAAAATACCATCATATCATACGCGTATTTTGCATGCAATCCGTACTATATTGTGTCGAACGTCCCAAAAGACCGTATGGTACATCCCTGGTACATATATATGCATATACAGCTTTGTAATATGTATACGTATCTCTAGAGTTGGCCAGAACCATATATATACACCGTTTATGACCGTATATTTGATGATTTCCCTGCCAAAGATACCGTACATACACCGTATATATATGGTTCTGGCCAACCCTACGTATCTCGTATCGTGCTACAACGCTATGCTGGAAGTGCGCACTCATATCGCAGCGTGGGCATTGGGCTGCTTCATCCAGACCTTGCTCTTATGCCTGTCCAGCCTTGCAGGCAAAACCCAAGCACGCACATTACAAGGGTTGGCCAGAACCATATATATGTATATACACAGGTGTATATGCATTGTTTTTGGTGTGGCAATTTATCATACATACGGTCGTAAACGGTGTAAATATACGGTCCTGGCCAACCCTACGTTTTACGTCTTCATCCTACATCCTGCTCCATTGTCCTGCCTCAAACACAGGCATCCTTCCCTGCACATCACTTCCTTACACACATCATTCCCTACACACATCACAAACCTGTGCCACCACAGCCTCTTAGCATCTGTACACCTGTCAGGCATAATAAAAAAGTCCCACAGCGCACACACCTGAGCTGCCACAGCCTCTAGCACTCTATGCACCTTGCAGGCATAATAAAAAAGTCCCACAGCGCACACACCTGAGGCGCCACAGCCTCTAGCACTCTGTGCACCTTGCAGGCATCAAAACAAAGCGACACAGCGCACACACCTGAGCTGCTACAGCCTCTAGCACTCTGTGCACCTTGCAGGCATCAAAACAAAGCGACACAGCGCACACACCTGAGCTGCCACAGCCTCTAGCACTCTGTGCACCTTGCAGGCATCAAAACAAAGCGACACAGCGCACACACCTGAGCTGCTACAGCCTCTAGCACTCTATGCACCTTGCAGGCATCAAAACAAAGCGACACAGCACACACACCTGAGCTGCCACAGCCTCTAGCACTCTGTGCACCTTGCAGGCATCAAAACAAAACGACACAGCACACACACCTGAGCTGCCACAGCCTCTAGCACTGGCTGCATCTCCGCCCAGCTATTAGACAGCCTCCTCTGCAACGCCACCGCCGCCGCGTGCAGTGAGGTGCCTTGGAGCTCCTCCATCTCGGAGGGGGACCAACACAAGGGGGAGTGGGACCTGAGTGTGTGTGTGCGTGCATGCGTGTGTGTGCATAAGAACAAAAAAAACATTATCTTGGAGGGGGACTACACACCAGGGGAGGCGTATGTGTGTGTATGTGTGTGTATGTATGTGTGTGTATGTGTGTGCGTGTGTGTGTGTGTGTGTGTGTTGTGTGTGCATGCATAAAAACAAAAAATCCTCCATCTTGGAGGGGGACTACACACAAGGGGAGGCGTATGTGTGTCTATGTGTGTGTGTATGTATGTGTGTGTATGTGTGTGCGTGTGTGTACGTGTGTGTGTGTAAAAAAGGCTAGCAGTCGCACTTCTTGACTGAAGGCCTTTTTTGGTAAACCTTGTGTGTGTGTGTGAGTGTGTGTGTGTGATGCTTGTGGTAGCGCTCTATTGCAAGAAAGGAGCACAATACGTTGTTATTCCATGTGTGATTATTATTATTATTATGTGTGATTATTATTATGTTGACCGTTCATCGCGCTTTTCATACCTCTACCATGTGTAGAAAAATATGCGTGACAGGACAGGCCTGCACTGTGCATGCTTCTATAGTAGCGAAGCTCATGTTGTGGCTAGAGGGAGGAGGAGCAGATAGAGGGAGGTTGCAAGCTTCAAACAATGATTGAATGGGGATGGGCTAGAGCGAGGAGGAGAAGAATGAGGAAGGTTGCAAGCTTCAAAAAATGCTTGAATGGGGATGAGCCAACTTCACAGTGCCTTAAAACTACACAGTCACAGTGCCTTAAACTACACAGTGCCTTAAACTACACAGTGCCTTAAAACTACACAGTCACGGTGCCTTAAAACTAGACCGTCACAGTGCCTTAAAACTACACAGTCACAGTGCCTTAAAACTACACAGTCACAGTGCCTTGAAACTACACAGTCACAGTGCCTTATAACTACACAGTCACAGTGCCTTAAAATTACACAGTGCCATAAAACTACACAGTGCCTTAAAACTACACAGTGCCTTAAAACTACACAGTCAAAGTGCCTTAAAACTACACAGTCACAGTGCCTTAAAACTACACAGTCACAGTGCCTTATAACTACACAGTCACAGTCACAGTGCCATGAAACTACACAGTGCCTTAAAACTACACAGTCACGGTGCCTTAAAACTACACAGCCACAGTCACAGTGCCGTGAAACTACACAGTGCCTTAAAACTACACAGTCACAGTGCACAGTGCCTTAAACTACACGGTCACCGTGCCCTATAACTACACAGTCACAGTGCCTTATAACTACACAGTCACAGTGCCTTATAACTACACAGCCACAGTGCCTTAAACTACACAGTCACAGTGCCTTAAACTACACAGTGCCTTAAACTACACAGTGCCTTAAAACTACACAGCCACAGTGCCTTAAACTACACAGCCACAGTGCCTTAAACTACACAGTCACAGTGCCTTATAACTACACAGCCACAGTGCCTTGAACTACACAGTGCCATAAAACTACAGTCACAGTGCCTTAAAATTACACAGTCACAGTGCCTTATAACTACACAGTCACAGTGCCTTATAACTACAAAAGAAGAGAAAGGGGGGGCCAGAGAGCTCAAATCTGATCTTGTAGCTGCTGTCGTAGATACTTGCTGCAGGAACTAAGCGTCTCTGTTTCCCCAAACAGGAGCTCACAATGGTCTACTTGTAAAGCCTGAACAACAAGCTTTGTTTTTTCCTCCATGAACAATTTTTTGTTCATGTTTCCTCTGGCACACTCCTTAGAACGAGCCCCGTACCCATGGTAGCTACAATCAGGAAAGCTTCCACACATGCAATCATACGGGAGTGGTTTTCGCTGCCTGCATACGTTTTTTACTTTCTTTCATTTTATAATACACCACACACAGTCATGCAATGTGTACAGTAGGATACCTTTTCCACTAGTATGGGGATATACACGGTGTTTGTGAGTATTGCATACGGTAGTGTAAGTATTACATACGGTATTTTAAGGTATTACAAATTATATATGCTAGATTCCGGTGTACGTACGCCAATAAAGGTTCGTATATTGTTTACATATACCAGGAATGTGTCATGCTTGTTTCCGGCAAACCCTTTCCGTAAAACCCGACACACACACGTGCACACACACACACACACACACACACACACACACGCAAACACATACACACACGCGCGCAAACACACACACACACACACACACACACACACACACGCGCACACAGTGTATGATTCCCTTTGGCTACCTGGTTACCAATGGAATCAGGCAGTCCAGCAGTTATTCCATTAAATAGTCCATTAATTAGTTCATTAGTCCATTAGTTAGTCCATTAGTAAGTCCATTAGTCCATTAGTTAGTCCATTAGCTAGTCCATCAGTAAGTCCATTAGTCCATTAGTTAGTCCATCAGTCAGCCAATTAGTCACTCCACAGGATCAGGCAGTCCAGCAGTCAGTTTAGTTCCAGTGTCTCGTGGCTTTCCTGTTTTTCTCTCTGAAATTAAACCGCCATAATACAACGCTTACCCTCCGTGCCTACCAGTGATGTGCCACTACGGTGTACGGTACGGTGTACGGTCATACGGTACGGTACGGAAATACGGCGTACAACAGTATTTATACGATTTTGGACCATATATACGGTAAAATACGGTACGGCGTACGGTACGGTCTAAACTTCGAAATCCTCAGTCAAAAAGTTAAAATTGAGCTTTGTTTCAGCTCTGCAAATAGCTAGTAAGCCCACAGTTTTAAAGGCTCTAATAAGGACCAAAAAGGTCCCTAATTGGCACCAAAAGGATCAAGACTGTCTCCTATTTTTGCACCAAAATGATCATTTTTGGCTCTTTTTTCCTTCAATGCAAATGTTCTGTAGAAGATATATATAATGTGAAACTGTGCTGCCTTGTTTAAGAGGAGACGCACAAAAAGAAATGGGAAAAAAAAGCAAAAAGTGCGGTTCAGACCAGGATTCGAACCCAGGACCTCCTTTTTCCCTGCAAAAAGGCCAAAATACGGTCGACCGTATTCCCGTACCATACCGGAACCGTATCGTAGTTTCATTTTGACCGTATTATACGGTTTTGGACCGTACCGTACCGAAACCGTACCGTATATACGGTCTGAAAATGGAGATACGGCGTATAAGCACATCACTGGTGCCTACACGTTTGTTTGTTCAAGATGAACGACCTGCCGCATTCATAGACCGCAGGCGACCGCACATCTCCACATTCCTCTGCCAACAGGACCTTGAATTTTCAAAGTAATGTATGGTTCTGACTTCTGAAACCAATGTTTTGGCTAACCCTATACATATCCCGTACATCTGGCTGTCATGTACATGCCCTACACCTGGCTGCCATCAACATGCCGTACACCTGCTTGCTACAAACATGCCACACACTTGGCTGCCATAAAAATGCCGTACACCTGGCTGCCATCAACATGCCACACACACACCTGGCTATTACAAACATGCCGTACACCTGCTTGCTATAAACATGCCACACACCTGGCTGTCATAAACATGCCTTACACATGGCTGCCATCAACATGCCACACACACATCTGGCTGTCATAAACATGCCGTACACCTGCTTGCTATAAACATACCACACACCTGGCTGTCATAAACATGCCGTACACCTGGCTGCCATCAACATGCCACACACACCTGGCTGCCACAAACATGCCGTACACCTGCTTTCCATAAGCATGCCACACACTTGACTGTCACGTATCACTGATACAGTGTGAGGATGGCACAAACCAGATGGCATTGACACAGGTAGCCGCCACCAGTGGCATGTTTGATACTGACCAGCAAGTTTTTGTGATGACAGCCCAGGAAAGAGCGTAAGGTGTAGGATATGAATAGGGTATGCCAAGTTGCGACCACAACTATTATGAGCACGAGCTGATGAACTAAATTTGGTCTTCTGAGGCGATGCTCCTCACAAGGGAACGCCTTCACATTCTTTAGGCAGCGCTTTTTTGTCTAGCATGCAGTGCTCCCAGTGGTCACGGCACCTCCTTTTAAAGCAATACGAAATGAAGCTCTTGTTCCTTTGACAGAACATCCATTCTTGACATAGGGTGCACTCACTCTTTAGGCAGCACATCAATCCAAGGAGCCAAAGGAGAAAGCGCTCCTCGTGCGCGCTCCACCGCCAAATGCCCAATCACAATGTCACGCTCATTCAGTGCTCCCTGCTTCAGCAGATAGCTGAAGCGGCCTCCCACCTGCGTTGTGTGAGTGTGAACGTTCGTACAAAGCATGTGTGTGCATGTGCCTGCCACAGTGCGCCTCTGCATGCGTGAGCACTTTGTGCAAGTTTGAGCGATTCTATTCCGTATGTTTTGTGCACGGGTGCACTAGAACTCTGCATACAATTCTGTGCACGGCTGCCCTTTATCATACTGTGTGCGTGGGGGAGCAACGCCTGTTTTTGTCCCTTGAAGAAGAAAAAGACAGCACTGTACCTGTGGATCTGCTAGGATGTTTGCGGCGGTGAGAGCACTGCTCATAGGAAAAATAGCCACGGTTGCAAAGGGAGGGGCAGCACCGAAGGGCCACCACCATTTTTTCCGTGGGCTGCGCATGGTCTTGGCATCTGATGCCACAAACAAGCCGTAGCCAGACTCCTCTCCCACCTATTGCACGAGGAGAGGAGACATTGTGAAGTCAGGCACACATGCTTGCATGTTGCCCAGCTCCTCTGCTTTTTGTGGATGCGCACATGCAGCAGCGCACACACACGTGCAGCAACTAACACATGCCGCACACACGCACCGTGCTTGGCCTGATTTCCAGGTTCTCCATCTGGCATCCCCTGCGCTCCAGCCAGGCTTTAAGGCGTTGCTCCGGAGAAGGCTGCGTATCTGAATCTGGTGTAAGTGCATCACACAGAGCAAGAGGGAGCTCAAGATTCCTGCCCTCCACCAAATACACTGCAGACACAGCAGATGCTATGCCTGCTGCCATTCTTGACGAGTATGCTCTGCTGCTTGTCATTTCAAAACCTGAATATTAAACTGTAATACAAAATAGAAAAGTGACTTGTCATTATTTCCGTGATCTATTTACACATTTGTAATTAATTAAATTGTTTGAAATTAACCACGCGTAGAGTTTGTCATTACGCAGTCACATTAGCTATCTCCTCCAATGGCTGAGACACAGAGGATCTACACCTTCACGCAAGGAAAGGTGAGGAATGACAGTGAGGGTATGCCCTCATGAGGGGGTGCAGAGAGCAAGGAAACTTGAACGGTGTAGGACGTAGGTCAGCCGCCGATTAGGTGGCGTTGCAACCCCCAAAAATGCAAAAGACAGCGTGAAATTGGGAGCGTGCACACCTTTCCGCGCAAGTGCCATTGGTATTTGCCTCATAACCTCGCAAAGAGCATTCATCAGAGTCTCTCTTAAGGTCCTCTTGTTGTTCAGATCTTCAATTGCGTATCAAGTTCATACAGTTGTACAGAAAGATCTGCTGGAGGTAAAAACAGCCATTTCGTTTGCATTTCTATATCACGCCCTTCTGGGCATCAACATCCACTTTTATATTGTACATCTGTACCATAAAGTGAGATGTGCAATACACGAAAACAGACGTGGCTCTGCTTCCGCATGCTTGTTCCAGCAAAGCGTTGCCCACTCTTGTGCCTGCGTGCTAACAATGTTCACAAAAGCAAATGACTATTTATTCCTGTGCGGTAGGGGAATAATAATGGAAGATTATGAAGAGCAGGGAGTACAGCAAAAGACAACTCTTCCTAACGCGTGTGATCACATTATACCCTTGACAAATATTGTGCAGAGTGACGGCGGCAAGGAGCTGAAGTCATTGCTCGTGAGTTACTACTTTGGCACGTGCCGTACGGTTCATGATCAGAGGATCATTATTTATGGAAGCCTTGATTTTAACAAGTTACCCATCGTGTCAGTTCTCCGTTCCCGTTCCCGTCCTTGATCACCTATTACCTTTCTACCCAGGGAAACAAAGGATGCCTCCTCTGCGAAATGGCCAAGTAAGAGGGCGGTCCTGCTGGTTATGAGTGCAGCTGCCAGCTTTCAAATAATTGGCCATTTGTTTAACACAATCTGCCTGGGTCAAGGGAAGCATGCTTCAAAGTAATTAGCAACCTCTTTGTATTGCCGCTCTCTGATTGCCGCTCTCTTATTGCCAACCACAATTTTGATAGTTGTGTTGTTAGCTAGCTACACAATTATCAAATTTGTGTTGCTTGAGGAGTCCGTTGCTTCTTCATAAGATATTGTGTTTGGTGCAGTATAGCGCTGCCTAAAGCTATCGTGTAACATCCCTCCAGCCAGCATCCAACCATTAAATCCCCCCTCCCTCCGTCCTCACCTCAGGCTTGGCGTCTCAGTACCCCCGGGATTTACCATCACTACCGAGGTGTGCCAGGAATTCAACAGGCTCGGTAGGTAAAGTAGAAGGGGGAGGGTAATGTTCACGCTTCTGCAATACTTGAGCTCAATGAAAGAAAGATGAAAGTGTCCCACGCTCGGCTCCCTCAGTTGGCTCCTGCCACTCCGAAGAACCTAACCGCCTTCATTATTCGTTTCTTGCTTTTTGTTGTGCAGAGATGGGAGAAACCAGTACAGCATCATATTGGAAATATAGTGAAAATATAGCTTGTTTGTACTGAGGCCAATAGCCTTGCTGTAGCTCATCTTGCACAACCTCGTAGGCTAAAGCGCACTCCTTGTACATAATATTAATAGACCACAGCCTGCCTAGGGTGCTGAATTGTTATACCTATAGATCACACTGAAAAAAGACAGTGGTAAAACATCTTCTGAAGACAGCTGTTCCCCTTTTCATTTTTTCATTTGCACGATCTGTGCAGGGAACAACCTGCCTCCTGGGCTTCTGGAGGAGGTCAAGGCAGCCATGGCTGAAGTGGAGCAGAACATGGGCAAGAAGTACGGCGACCCTTCCGACCCGCTCCTGTTTTCTGTACGCTCGGGCGCAGCAGTGAGGTGTGCAACTTTTTTATTTGAAGAGGGGGAAAGACGGGGTATGATCAAGGGTTATGTACGAGGTGCAAGCGTGCAATGGCTCAGAGGCCTGAAAGTGTAAGTGAGTAGCTCAAGGAGTTAACTTCCCTGGCGAAATGCATGCCAGCGTAAGGCAGGCTGTCACGCGATACAAGTGTAGCAAATGTAGATAAAACGCACAGAGAGCAAAATGACACAGATGAGTGTTTAATGTAAATATCGCCGGCATGTAGTGCGGTTTTAGTGCATTTATCTTTACAAGCCATAGTCACAATAAAACCACACCATCCTACCCACCCACCCCTCTTTACTAGTAAGCAAGAAAAAGGACTGATTACTCAGTGCCACAGACTTCTGAGTGCCACAGACTGCTGAGTGCCACAGACGCCTCAAGTTCAAACTGCATGCAAGAACAGACATAGTCCAATGGACAGAATGCGCCGAGGCCGAAAGCTGAAAGTTACTGTTGTAACTTCCACCAAGTGGCACATACAAGCGCAGAGTGAGATAATTGATTAAGAGTGAAAGCAATGCAGTTAGTAGTTAAAGTCGCTGTTATGACTTCCTCCACCAAATGAAGAAAGCGGGTACTTGTGCCGGTATGAAAAGGAGAGGCTTATAAGCCTGGGTGGCATCCTGCTGCTAATGCTGCTAATGCTGCTGCTGCACAGCACACACAACACAAGTTCTAGCCCATGCCGGCGCAAGAACACATCCCTATCCCAGATATTTCCAGCTGGGGGTGCAGGCACACGCAAGCAGCCACAGACAGCAGAGAGCTCAAGAAAAATATACCATACGTAAAAAATAAAAAGAGGGCAACAATAACCTAGTCACAGAGAAAGAAAAACTACGCAGGCAATGGAAACCACATTAGTATGTCATGCTAAATCAGTGGCATGGACGAATCGTGTGATTTCCCCTGGATTTATAATGTGAGCAACGGTTTTACGGTTATTTGGTTGTTTAATCAGTTTAGATGGTTCTCTTGTAACAAACTCGCTCTTTTTTCAAACTCGTCTGATAACCATCTCCTCGGTGCGTTGCTTGAGCCGTCGCTTCCTTCTCGCGTGGAGAGAGAGGAGACGTTAAACAAATGGGGGGGATATGGCTCATACTTGCAATCCATGCTTAAGCTGGTACCATGATTCGTTGTGACAAGTACAGGAAATGGAGTCACTTTGGTGCCGGGTTAAAATCCTGCACCAAAGGAAACCAAAGGAAACCAAAAAAAACCAAAGGAAACCAAAGGAAACCAAAGGAAAAGAACAATCAATGGGGATCAGGAGGGTTGCAGGCTTGATCTGAACCCGGCGCCTGATAAGAATTGATAATAATACTACTAGACGGTGCCACCCACTCTCAAAAGGATAGTGTGGAGGGTAACAGAGGTTCCTTGAAGGATGGTGCAGATGTCTTTGTGTTGTTCCAACAGAGGCAAACAGAACAACCGAGTAAAAGGAACTGCAATAAATAATAAGCGAAGCAAATACGGCAAACTAAGTCAGAACAAAGCAAACACGATCATACCTCCCAATGATAAGAAGAAGGTAAGGTAGATTTATGGTCAGTTTTACCTCTGTTTTCACTTTCGCCTACCAGCAAAGTTTGTTTTCCAATAATTGTCACTTCTCTTTCGATCTTGCCCGTTCATTTCTGTGTGTACACGTGACACCTGCTGATGTGCAGTATGCCGGGGATGATGAACACTGTCTTGGACTTAGGTGAGTCTTCCCTTTTTTCCCTATGACCTTTGCACCACGTGGCTGTTACGTCTAAATGGTGGTGGTGGTGGTGGTGGTGGTGGTGGTGGTGGTGGTGGTGGTGGTGGTGGTGAATCCTGACAATCAGTCGGTTTTTGATGAAACTGTTTTGACTTGTCTTGTGCAATAAGCTGGGAGCCATTTTAATGAAGCTAGCATTTTTGCTGTGTGAGTAGCCCAGTGTTCTTTTTCTTATGCTCAGCCAGATGGTTGAACATATTCCTGGCTTGAGTTTTTTTCTAATGTGGGGAGGACAGGAGGGGGTAGGAGGGGGTCAGATCCTGTGTAAAGAACACACCCTCCATGACCACGTACAGACCATTGGCTTAATGCCTATGGAGACGCGTATTCTCACACGAGTGACACGTATTCTCGCACGGTGTACGCGTATTCTTGCACGGTGTGACGCGTACTCTCACACGGTGTTTATTGCCTGTGTACGCCTGCATCCATAGGGCATCACCATTTGTGAAGCCGGGCAGGCAGCCGCCTGTAGCTTGTGATCTCTCAAACAGCATCCCGGAAGGTGTACCGGTTGCTATTTGATGAGAGTAGCTTGTGATCTCACCAAACAGCATCCCGGAAGGTGTACCGGTTGCTATTTGATGAGATCACAAGCTACAGGCAGCTGCCTGCCTGGCTTCTCAAATGGCAATGCACAATGCCGTGATGCCCTATGGACTCAGGCGTACACAGGCAGTCCGATCTCATCAAATAGCAACCGGTACACCACTTCCTTAGGTGTGCCCCACTGCTTGGTTGAAATTGGACCAGTTCCAATCAGTCCAGTTCTAACTGAATCCAATCCAGTTCCCACTGTACCCCTTGACCTAAGCTGGCCTGTTGTGCGTCCTGGTCGGCTTGGATTACTTGGGCTATGTAAGCTGTTGAGAGCAGCTCTCTCCTCAGCAGCTCTCTCAGCAGCTCTCTCCTCAGGAAATTACCGTATCCAATTGTCACAAGATGGACCGCAAACTCTGCATGTATAGTACACATGCTCAAGCAGTTGAAATGACAGGGATTCAGCACAGTACAAATGATGTACAAAAATTCTGTACAAATCATCGTAACCAAGTGTCACGAAATGGACCGCAAACTCTGCATGTATAGTACACATGCTCAAGCAATTGAAATGACAGGGATTCAGCACAGTAAAAATGCTGTACAAAAATGCTGTACAAATCATCGTAACCAAGTGTCATGGAATGGACCGCAAACTCTGCATGTAGTACGTACACATGCTCAAGCAGTTGAAATGACAGCTAGGGATTCAGCACAGTACAAATGCTGTCCACAAGGCTGCACTCAAACATGGCTATATGAGCTGCTTGGAAACAAGGGATAAGAAGACTGCTACCCCCTTGCTTGCAGGTCCCTTGAAAAGAGTCATAGAATATCTGGTCCGTCGGATCCTCAAACTCCTGATCAACATTATGTTTTTTGGTGTCCTGGCAAGATGCGGATTAGGAGATTGAGGATCAGACGGACCAGATTTTCTATGACTCTTTTCAAGGTGTAAACTGGACCTATAACGGTAAAAATCTTGGAGCCGGGTGGTTCAGTACCCTTTGTGTGACACACAGTTATACAGATTCAATACTCTCGTATGTACGGAGTTATACAGATTCAATACACTCGTATGTTCGGAAGGTTGGAGAAGTTACACAGGTTCAGTACCCTGCGTGTGACATATTTATACAGAATCAATACTCTCGTATGTACGGAAGGTTGGAGAAGTTACACAGGTGAAGGTTGGAGAAGTTACACATACATACGCATGCAGCATACACTCACCAGCCTCAAGTCGCTTTGGATGCGACACACACAATGACGTTGCCATTGTTTGAAGCGGACGTGGGCAGGGGCTGGTAGATGAACTGCTGATGCTCAGGACTCCGTACTAGTGAGATACTAGTGAGATACTAGTGAGATACTAGTGAGGGGCTGGCAAATGAACTGCTGATGCTCAGGACTCCGTACTGGTGGGATCAAATTGGGCCCTGTAGATGGAGGCATGGTCTTACAATCCAGCTTGCAGTTGCCCAGAAGCGTTTAAGGCTGAAAACCGCAAGTATAGTTTCTAGCCTAGGGGGTAGTCAACAATAGCCCTGTTGGAAAAATCCATAAGCGATATTTTTTCTCCTAATGTCATTTCTGGCTTATTTTTTTCTTCAATCGGGGGGAAAAAATCAATGTCGGCTCAGCTATTCAGTTCCTGTTATTGTAAGGAGTTCAGGTTGCCTGTACCTTATTAAGCTCTGCACCAACAATCTCAACTGATCAGTTCCCAGTTATGATGCAAGGCATTGAGGTTGCCTGTACCTGTTAATGCTCTGCACCAACAATCTCAACTGATCAGTTCCTGTTGTGGTGCAAGGCGTTGAGGTTGCCTGTACCTGTTAAATGCTCTGCACCAACAACCTCCTAACCACGCTGTTGAGCTGCCATCACCTGGTGACACCCACTCCTACCTTAAAGGCAATCCTTCTGTACATGCTGCATTTGCAGGCCTAGCGTTAAAAAGAGCACCAAGGTTCCCTCAGTTGTTTGTTGAGCCGGCATCACATCATTTGCTGACAACCATTCAAAGTGTAAAAAAAAAATTTCTTGACATGTAGCACATCACTCCCTTTGTCTGCAACTAATAAGTATTAATTATGTGCAACATTCAGGACTGAGCGACCAAAATGTGGACGGCTTGGCAAAGCGGGCAGGAAAGCGTTTTGCCTATGACTGCTACAGGTGTGGTAAAAATGTTCTGAGATCTAGCTAGTGTGACTGCTGTCTGTTTCTTGAGGAGGAATGTGAACTACGAAATAAAATGCAAAACAAAAACGCGGGTAGAGGTCAGCACACTTGGTCCGGCACCAGAAGCATTGTTTTGTGCAATTTGTGTATCTGTTCTTTTGATGGATCCCCCAGAACGTCTAGAACTGCCAGATCTATTCTTCAAATATGCCTACTAGTTTGGTACATACCATAGCTGTTGATCACATCTTACTTCCTCAGGCGTTTCACAATTACTTCCTCAGGCGTTTCATTAGCATGTATGGAGACGTTGTGCTTCATATCCCCAACGAGGAGTTTGAGCGGTGCATCAACCGCTTGAAGAAAGAGAAGAACGTGGAGCTTGATGTGGATTTAAGTGCCGATGACCTGCAAACACTCACAACACGCTACAAGGTAAAATGACATACACAGTCCTTTGTTTTGTGTTGTCGATCCATCAATCATAGGGATGCACACGATAGCAGCGTGTGCTTGACAAAGAACTGAGTCGCGGTCACTGCAGGTAGCATAGGTGTCACTGCAGGTAGCACAGCTGTCACTGCAGGTAGCACAGGTGTCACTGCAGGTAGCACAGCTGTCACTGCAGGTAGCACAGCTGTCACTGCAGGTAGCACAGGTGTCACTGCAGGTAGCACAGCTGTCACTGCAGGTAGCACAGGTGTCACTGCAGGTAGCACATGTGTCACGGCAGGTAGCACAGCTGTCACTACAGGTAGCACAGGTATCACTGCAGGTAGTGCCACAAAGGAATGTTAGGCTTGAGCTGTCATAAATTCATGCAGCATACTATTGTTTTTCTCGTTTGTTTTTAATCACATTAAATTCTGAATGACCACGGTACGGCACCACATTATGGACATGCAATAATAAAGAGGTCCAGAAACCTGATGCCTTGTGGATCAGTAACTTTGACATATTTTATGCACGCTTAGGAGGTCTACCTTCGGCGCAACAAAATCCTGCCTATGGACCCGTGGGAGCAGCTCGTGCAGAGCATTAGTGCAGTCTTCATGTCTTACAACACTCCCCGGGCAATCAAGTACCGAGGTGCGGTCATGTTTGCTTTGTTGCTCCTAAAAAGAGTGTAAAACAAAGAGGCTGCTGTTGCTCTCTGCGCATGCGCAAAAATATGCAAATACATATATGGAAATACATATATTGCCTAAGTGTCCAGATAAGCATATGTTTGACAGAGACAATCTGTTTGCAAGTTAGGTAGTCTGTTTTGCGTGCCGTGTTCCATACATCCTTTGCTGCCTCAGAAGTTTCTGCCCATCTAATCCTTGCCTATTTACCAAGTTAAAGTCAGAATGCTCTCACTCTGCCATTGCCAGAGATCAACAAAGTTCAAGGCGTCAAGGGCACCGCTGTCAACATTCAATCCATGGGTGAGTTTTGTGCGTGGCCTCATCACAGTCGCTTTTCACGTAACCACAAGGCTACGTACCTTGGTGATCAACAATTTCTTATTATTCTCTTGACGTGCACGGCCTTCTCTTGACGTGCATGGCCTCGGGAGTCGCTTTTTAAGTGGCCACAAGGCTACGTACCTTGGTGATCAACGATTTTTTATTATTCTCTTGACGTGCACGGCCTTCTCTTGACGTGCATGGCCTTATCATAGTCGCTTTTCAAGTAACCACAAGGCTACGTACCTTGGTGCTCTACAATTTCCTATAATTCTCTTGACGTGCACGGCCTTCTCTTGAAGTGCATGGCCTCGGGAGTCGCTTTAAGTACTCACAAGGCTATGCGCCTTGGGGTTTCACAATTTCCTATTATTCTCTTGCAAGTGGCCAAAATGTATTAGCGGCTTCTTCTGTCCATTACACCCTCCCTCTTTTAGCGGTTCTGCTTCCTGCCAATTCTGCCTGCACGGCTTTGGAGCTTTGGTGTTAGATTACAAATCCTTCCTCATCAACTCAGCACATAACCCCTCTGCTGGAGTCATGGCACAGCAATACTGACACGGCATTTGCCTGCAAACTTCATTACGTCATAAAACACTACCTCTTATGTTCAATCTGCACAGTGTATAGTCGCTCTCTGGCAGTTTAGGAAACCCCATTGCCGTGCTTCAATTATCTCTATCACTAACAGCAATGGTACTGTGCAATGTATGGCAGCCTCTCAAAATTGCTAAAACTGGTAGTGCATGCTTCTGATCACCACCCTATCACAACGCTCATTTCTGGCATGCTGCGCAGTGTATGGCAACCTGTCTGACAACTCTGGAACGGGGTGTGTTTCTTTCGCAATCTTCTGATCACCACCCTATCACATACTTTAACGCTCATTTCTGGCATGCTGCGCAGTGTATGGCAACCTGTCTGAAAACTCTGGAACGGGGGTGTGTTTCTCTCGCAATCCGGCAACAGGGGAGCGTGGGCTGTGGGGAGAGTACCTCATGAATGCACAGGTGTGGCTGCGGAATGTTGAGTGCGTGTGTGCGTGCATGTGCGTGCACATCTGCATGCATAATCCGGCAACAGGGGCGTGGGGTGTAGGTTGAGGGAGAGTACTCTTGAATGCATAGGTGCTCAAATTGTGGAGGCAAGCATGTATGAATATGTCCTGCGTGCTGCCATAAATTAAGCTAGATGCCTACAGATGCAGGTATTCTGCTACTTCTCACCTCTCTCCTATGGAACATTAATTATATGAGACGCTGATCTCTCTTCAATAGAATCAGGTGAAGAAGGGCAAACTGCCTTTAGTCGTTTGTTCCCGTTTGTACACAAGACTTTACACCTTCTTGAAATGGCCTTGCAAGAGCCTGTGCAAACTATTTGGCAGGGTGAGGACGTGGTCGCTGGAATTCGAACGCCGCTTCCTATTTCTGCCATGAAAGAGACCCTGCCTGGTAAGTGTTGTCACCTTCCTCCAAAATGGAGGTAAAGGAGAGCTGCAGCCTTAGAGCATTCATTTTGCATAATGCTCTGTAGGCGTTGCCAATATGCTCTGTAGGCATTGCCAATATATTGCTGTGTAGGCGTTACCGATATAATGCTCTGTAGGCGTTGCCAATATGCTCTGTAGGCATTGCCAATATAATGCTGTGTAGGCGTTACCGATATAATGCTCTGTAGGCATTGCCAATATGCTCTGCAGGCATTGCCAATATAATGCTGTGTAGGCGTTACCGATATAATGCTCTGTAGGCGTTGCCAATGTAAATGCTCTGTAGGCATTGCCAATATAATGCTGTGTAGGCGTTACCGATATAATGCTCTGTAGGCGTTGCCAATATGCTCCGTAGGCATTGCCAATATAATGCTCTGTAGGCGTTGCCAATATGCTCTGTAGGTATTGCCAATATAATGCTGTGTAGGCGTTACCGATATAATGCTCTGTAGGCATTGCCAATATATTTCTGTGTAGGCGTTACCGATATAATGCTCTGTAGGCGTTGCCAATGTAAATGCTCTGTAGGCATTGCCAATATAATGCTGTGTAGGCGTTACCAATATAATGCTGTGTAGGCGTTGCCAATATGCTCTGTAGGCATTGCCAATATAATGCTGTGTAGGCGTTACCGATATGCTCTGTAGGCATTGCCAATATAATGCTGTGTAGGCGTTACCGATATAATGCTCTGTAGGCATTGCCAATATAATGCTGTGTAGGCGTTACCGATATAATGCTCTGTAGGCGTTGCCAATATGCTCTGTAGGCATTGCCAATATAATGCTGTGTAGGCGTTACCGATATAATGCTCTGTAGG
>Ga0307947_1000536_pt1 | contig 27031 bp, 29 predicted proteins | sample OrgLakmetagen232_FD_201840 | JGI IMG/M metagenome (GOLD analysis project Ga0307947, IMG submission 201840) | Saline water microbial communities from Organic Lake, Antarctica - #232 | ecosystem: Environmental > Aquatic > Non-marine Saline and Alkaline > Saline | place: Antarctica: Organic Lake...
GCCTCAACTTCTTTGATTTCCCTTGCACTTGCACTTCGCAGACTGCCTGGCCGCACTTGAGGTTTGCTTGCATAGCTCTAAGGCAATCCATGCCCACTATTAAATCAATGCCTTTAAGCGTTTTATTAGATACCAATGTTACGAAGTGCGTAGCGTACTATGGTTGACCAACGGCTAAGGCAGTAGGGTGGTGTATATTACTACTTATAATAAGAACTGCCTTCTGGAGTCGAACCAGCTTCACCGGTCACCGTTGGACTAACCTCCAGTTAGTTATACACCTTTTCTCAAGGGACGTGTACACACGTAACACTGCCTAGCCCAAACACACTCTGCTGCTGCACGCTGCTCTCTGCTGCCCGCTGCTGCTGCGTGTCCACCCAAACCCCACCAGTCCCAACCCCAACCCGCCCCAACCCATCCCTGCTGCCGCGACTGCAAATTGCTGTTGCTGCTGCGTGCCGAGTGAGATTTAGCCGTGCGACCCTCCTCTGGGCAAACAAAACGTTTCTAGGGACCACCGCGTAGAGGTAATAGGTCACTCGGTCACCCTTTTTGTTAACCTTGTAACATCTTGGACCACCAATTGCTTGGGGCAAATGAGCAAGTGGAGGAAAATGAGAGGAAGGACAGTACGTGTACACTGACTGCTGGTTGCAGACAATTTTTACTGGTTGCAGGCAACTCTGAACCCTGAACTGAATAGGAATTACGAAATTGATCTGCGTACTTCAACCATTTATATAAATTTCATTATATAAAGTTCATTATATAAAGTTCATTATATAAAGTGATTCAATGATTGAGTTCCCGTAACAGAATGAGGGCCATTAGGATTTTGTACCGGCATATTTTGAATGATTCAGATGATGCAGGGTTGCACACTCTGGTGCTCCAACGACCAATTGGAGCCGGAGCCGGAGCCGCAGCAAAGTCTGCTTCAATAATCCGGCTTTAGGATCCATTTCTATGCACTTTGCCATAAGCGCACTGTATCCTTCGTTATTTAAATAAATTTGTAAGAAATTTCATAAACATGTTAGCTGTACAAATGGATGCAGATGTATTTGGTCTGTGATAAATGCTTTTTCAGAGAGCTAGTAAGTCTGTGCAATTAAAGTGTGGGCTCATTATAAGGCAAGTCAGATCACTTGAAATGTGCTCCTTTAAGGAGGAGCCGGAGCCGGAGCGGAGCCGGAGCAGAGCGTGCAACCCTGAGATGATTGGTTGATAACGCCAAAAATATGGCTTTGCTCGAAGACAGCCTGTCCGACCCACTCAAAGGCGCGCCTAGTACACGTCTTGCTAGGCGCACATTAGCGACGAGGTAAGAATCAAGTCGTCTGCATTGCTCAGGAGTCCAATTGTCATTATCTGGAGTTGTGGGGCGTGCGAGTGATGACATGGCTGTTGATTATGCTGTAGCAGGAGCAACATCAACAATACAGCATCTAATCCCAGCTGACAGCCGCTTGGCATTTTACACTGCTGTTACGTGCATTTTTGTTTTTCCTATGCAGAGATCGCTCTTGGAAAGGAGGCGGCAGCACATGTGAGGCCCAAGCCCGTGCAGGCTGCCAAAGCTCAACCGCCAGTGGGGCTTTCAAAGCACAAATGCCAGCTGGTTGCCATTTCAGATAATCAGGTTCCTTTGCTGAGTGTATGCTATTACGAGCTGCAAAGCTACCATTTGTAGCAATATTTAGTTCATGTGACAGCATTTTATTTGTACCAGAGATGCTAGCAATTCCCTTGCACTTCAATTGTTGCAAAACCGCTTTATAAGTGACAACAAATTTGCCATCATGCCTGCAGCTATTTCTTTTTATTTTGACCTTATGCATTCTTGAATTCGAAATTTATCTATGCCCTTGTACTCAACAGACAGGCGGTGCATTGCGCATGCTTTTCTCAGGCTATAAAGAAGGTCACAAACGTTATCACCAGCAACGTTGTTCCCCCTGTTGCCCTAAACACAATTCCTCATAACTTACTGGACTCCACACTACTTCATGCACTCAAATTGAAAGTGTGCACTCCCAGCATGAGGGATTTGCTCTTTCCCTGTCCACCTCCATACGCAACATGGCGACCTGGCTGGCTACATCTGCAATAAAGGACCCCCCCCCATTACGAAAAAAGAAAAAGAACGCAGATAGTGTAATCACTACTGGCATGGAATATGAATGGATGTTGCTCTCCACCACCCAACGGTTGCAAAGCCACACAATATCCCACCTGGTGAGTACAAATAAGAGAAGTTTCTTCAATTGGGATTAGGTGGTTGGGAGGCATAAGCCTGCACACCACCAGGAGTATTGCTCAGGTGTTTGTGGGGGTTGTGATCAATGTCTTGTCTCATCTGCATGATTTTGCTGCGGATTTGGTTGCATGTACTAGGCTTACATTGTTTATGAGTGTTGCGGCTTCTAGACCAGTAATAACTCTGAGGGTGTAGAGTGGGATCCTTGTGTGGCTGCTGTAGATGTTGCCTGTTGCTTCTAGTAAGATGGTGTGGAGGGTTTTGCATTGTCCGAGCAAGCAAGGCATTAGCAGCTTATGTTGTTCTCGTACCTTTTCTGCTTCAAGGCCAGCCGCATCACCCCGCTCCCTCAATTGCTGATTGTCAGCAAATCATGCCATCCCAAGGTCCAGTGGTGTTTGCAACTGAGTATCCTGTGATTTCACTGGCAGGCCCGTCCCAACCTGGGGACGCGCCGCACAATGCCATGGTGAATAGCTTGCTTGCGCAAGCTGTGAGGGAACCACTGCCAGCAGCAGACAATGATGAGACTTAGTTGGATCCCGTGCTTCAAGCTCAGGTTGACGAAGAAAGGCGTGAGCGACAGCACGTAGCTAGCTCTATAGATTCTCAAGGAAGCTGGTGTGTTGTAGCGACCCATGGCTGGCAAGACTGCGTGCCAATGGTTTCACAACTACGTTAGCATGCATTCATTCTGGCAATTGTTCGTGCTTGTTGTGGCTGCTAGCACGAAGGTGGTTTGTTCATATTGTGTCTGACATGGGCTTCTTGCTCAATAGTGTGACCATGAAACCTACTAGTAATGTAGTATGGCAATGTGTGCGCATTAGCTTTGCTGCCAGTATGATTAGCCTTAATGTGGCTTACTGGCATGGTTGTTTGTGGCTTACAGACCTAGCTTAATGCAAGAAGTTTAGGCAGGCTTGCTCCCGCTTATTGGCCTGGCTTATTGAGGCTTACTGGCCTGGTTAATTGCGGCTTCCTGATCAGGCTTATGGCTTGGCTTATTATGGCTTGGCTTGTTATGACTTCCTGGCCTGACTGTTTGTAGCTACCCAATCAGGCTTATTGGCTATTGCTGGTGTGGCTTATTGTGGCTTACTGGCCTGGTTAATTGCAGCTTACTGATCAGGCTTATTGGCCTGGCTAATTATGGCTTCCTGGCCTGGCTGTTTGTAGCTACCCAATCAGGCCTATTGCCTCTCGTTGGCCTGGCTTAATGAGGCTTACTGGCCTGGTTAATTGCGGCTTCCTGATGATCAGGCTTATTGGCTTGGCTTATTATGGCTTCTTGGCCTGGTTGTTTGCTGCTTCCTGATCAGACTTACTGCACTCTTCTTGGGCTTATTGACGCTTATTGGCCTGGCTTATTGCGGCTTACTAACCTGATTATTTGCGGCTTATTGGCCTGGCTTATTGTAGCAATGAGCGCTTACTGATCTAGCTCCCACCCGGCTTATCCCAGAGCTTATCAAGCTTACTAAGCAATTCTTACAGGCTTGTTTTGTGCTTACTTGAGAAGCCGAGGCACATGATCACGCATACTAATCCTGAGTTACCTGCTTGGCTTCCTAAGGAAAGAGGAAGCATTGCCATTAATTGAATACATCCTTATTTGCTTGGATTACTGCTGCTTACCTGCCGTCCTGGCTTCTTTGGCTTACCTATGCGACTTGTTCAGTAAGCCAATAACCTGGTTTTTTGGTAGCACTCAAGGAGCCTAAGAAGTCAACCAGTAAGGCTTTCTAACATTCCGATGTTGTTGAGTAGGGGAAGTGTCTACACAGTACTTAATCTCGATCAAATGTATGTCACGTTTGTTTGGTCATATGTCTCTTAGTTTCAAAGCCAGGGAGCTCTACTAGGTTATTATAGGCAGCTCTTCTTGTGATATTGGCAGATTTTGTTTGATACGTTTTTGTTGGGTTTCGTTTGGGGCGTGGCTGCTGAGTCGGAGTAACTTTGATTGCACCTGGCTTGCTAAATTTCACCGCTATTCTTCATTGAGATCGGCAGGTAAAAGACAGGTTGGAATCATTCCTATCTGCATCTCCTCGGAAGGGCGTACAATGCCTTGTAGTACCAGAGTTGCACAAATCTCTACATCTGCTTGTGCTAGCAGGCATGCACCCTGTGTACCTTGTCGAGAGTTTGGCATTTCTATGCCAATTCATGCGCTAGGAGTAGAGGATGCTGTTTCTTATTTGCTTCAGTGCACCAACACTGTCTAATGCTAAAGAAAAGAAAGAAAAGACTCTGCTGGTAGTGATGACACAGCCAGCATGATCGGAAGGGAGGGGGTTACGTAGGTGCTCGCACCAGGCAACTCCCCAACGCGCAATTAATAAACAAATGTGGGTCAGGGGGGTTGTGTGCCGTAGCACCCAGACCCAAACCTTGACTGTTGTTGCTTTCGTTATGTTGCAGTGCATATCGTTTTTTAAAGAGTGTAGAAGCATGTCTGATGGAGTGTTCATTCATTTGTATGCCAGCTGTTTAATCTTATGGTAATCCAGATTGAGGTCTGCCAGAGGTTTGTCTGTAGTCTTTGTAGATAGTCCCCATAACTTCAACGAGGATCACGTGGAGCTTGACTTCCCTATATCGTTGTCTGTTTAGGTTGGTAATAAGCATGCTGTGCTGTGCTTTGCTATTTGAAATTGAGGATCAGGCCTTGTGTCTTCACAGACACATTTTAAACACAATCAGGTGAACTTCCTAATGGTTTGGATTCAATTTTTTTCTTTAGCAAGCTGCTGAAAATCTGAGTTGCGGGTGGTCACCTGAGAAGAGCACACAGTACTAGGGAAAAATAGGGTAGCGTCAGGACAAGATGTTCAGAGCACGTGTTGTTAGGTTTGGTACATCTCAAATGCTCAAGATAAGCGACAAATATTTGTGACCAGTTGGATGATATGCATGGGTAATAAGAGAGGGGCTTAATGCTGAAAGTATGGCATTGCTTTCTATAGTGCAGGCCGAGTTCTCGACCCCTGCTCTCTTAATTTCGTTTTAAAATATCATTATTGCCATGGCTAGCTCTCCGCAATCTGGCATGCTAGTTTCGAAAAGCAAACGGATTTATTTCATAAAGTAGATATCATAATAAAATATTCATTTCTTATTTATCGTAGAAAAATGGACCCATTGCCGTATGATGAAGAGCAGCGCTCGAGCGGTGCAAACCCGCACTGGCCCCATTTCGTACAACCCACGTCCAGGGAGAGTCAGGCAAGTGCATGATTAGCTTTGTTGGGCACTGATCTGGGCAACCTGAACTCCGGACAACAGAGTTGTTGCTGTCTGAATGAGGTGATTTACATTGCCCGCAGGAGGTGAACATCATGGCCCCAGAGCACAGCACTGCTCCCAGCGGACCGATCGAGGAACAGCGCCCTGTGCTTTCATATGCACCAGGTATGTGCTTTTCTTTTACGGGGAAGGGGGGGCGGCAGGATGAGACTTGTGGCTTCAAAGCTGTCTTGTTGATGGAGCATGCAATGCAGAATATAAGATAGCTACCAGAGCTGCTTTATCTGCCAACCTATCCTTTGCCCCTATCCTTTATCCACACACACTCTCGTGCAACCAGGAGGTTTGCCACCTGCGCATGCTGCACACGCTGGCGTTGGCTACCATGAAGATGAGATGCAGCTACAGTTTCAGCAATCGGAGGACGATCTGTCAAAGGGAGATGTGGAGGGGTGCGGAGATGATGTGCCAGGTGTGGCAGAAGCACTAAACCCTCCAATTGGTGAGCAGCACATGGATGTAGATCCACCGCAGCAGGGTGCTGATGATGGAGGGGAAGGGAGCGGAGGAGAGGGAGGCAGAGGTGTGGCAGAAGGTGGAAGCGGGGGCGTTGGGGGTGGGGGTGGTGGCAAGAGCACGATGGCATCAAGAGGAGGAGGAGGAGGAGGAGGAGGAGGAGGAGAAGGAGGAGGAAGAGGAGAAGGAGGCTCAGAATCTGGGAGGGGCGATCAAACGGGTGGGGTTGGCAGCAGCAGCAGCGTAGGATTGGCAGTTGATTCTCTGCCTGTTGGGGCCGCGAACTCAGACTCTGGAGGAAGGTGAGTACAGGTGTGCTCTAAGTTCTCACATTGCTGTTCGGTCAGGGCTATGAATGCTCACTTTCTGTGACTGTGTGTATGCACACCTTCTGTGACTGTGTGTATGCACACCTTCTGTGACTGTGTATGCACAACCTCTGTAACTTTGTGTATGCACACCCTCTGTGACTGTGTGTATGCACACCTTCTGTGACTGTGTGGATGCGCACCTGTATCCGCGCTCACATACAACTGCAACACCCCAACAAGCGTTATTTGGCAATTGTATGCAATACACACTTAAGCCTTCTGCTGCCTGTGTGCGGTGTGTGCAGCTGACTGCCAGATTGGTGTGTGCCAGCTCCTGTCGGCTCGCCCTTCATGCCGCGGAGTGCAAAAGGCTCCACCTTTTTTTGTTTGCTTTCAGGTATGGCATCACCAAGCTCAGTGGAAGTGCTAGGGGAGGGATTGGCAGGCTCCAGGGGGAGCGGGAGAGCACAGGTGGGAGTGTAAAAGTTTTGGCACAGGTGGGAGTGTAAAAGTGCTGGCACAGGTGGGAGCGTAAAGTGTTGGCAGGCTCCAGGGGGAGCGGGAGAGCACAGGAAGAGTATGGGTTAGTGTAAAAGGCAGATAAGTTAGACAACAGCAATAATTTGTAAAAGCATTAGTGTACCAATCAGTAATGGAGTTCCTCCCACTTCTTCTTGCATCTGATATGGCAAGCACCACTTGCGTTAGCTGGACACTTGCCTGCATGTGACCAAGCTTAAGAGCAGGCATCTGTCATGTCGCCTCCTCTCTCACAGCTGCTGCGCATAGCTGCATTGCCCTTGTGTCTGTGGCACTCTTTCCCTTGACACACACAACCGTTAACATGCACAGATCACTCTGTGTTTGGGGCTGCAGCCTCAGTATAAGCACACAACAATGCAGTGTGCAGTTTGGCTACGTGCCTTTACACATGCGGAGTGCTTACTGCAATCAGTAAGCTGCAAGTTATTGAAACTGTCTTCCATGCTGTTTAATCCCTCCAGCACCGCCATCAGCAGGTACCAACAACTACGCTCGGCCTTTGCACCAGGGCTCAGCGCAGATCGCCACACACCCCATCTACCCAGGCTTAGGAGGAGGCACCGCTATGCCTGCCACAGGTGTAGCTTTCTCTTGTGGCCTCAGTTTTCCTTCTCATTCCATCTGTAATGGTTTTTCTCAGCCTCGTAGCACTAGGGAGTTTATTTGCCATCTCCCCTTGGCCTATGTAACATAGGCCCAAATCAAAATTCTGTGCACCACGATATCGTGTATATAAACCAGGGTTGTTCAGTTCGAAGTTCGGTGAAAAGTTCGGGTTCGCGAACTTTCACGCATTTTAACGAACCCTAAAAATGTCGTTCGAGAGCTATTAAAAGTTCGTCGAACTTTATGCCGTTTTTTTTGAAATTTTGGGTTAGCACAAGTTGTAGTCAAAAATGCAAGAAAATGCCTCAAATGGCCGTCAAACGTCCTGATATTTTGGATTGAATGTTATCAATTTTATGTATTAAAGACAATTCAAGCATGTTTGGACGAGTATGACCACCTGTGGTCCTGCAAAATCCTCCATTTTCGAAGCTGCACATCGAACTGCTCAACCAGTTCGAGGGTTCTAGAACTTTCACGAACTTTATCAAACCCTTGCTTCCAAAAAATCGAATTGAACAACCCTGTTATATTATGAACTACGCGTATGTGAAAGGAACCACTCCCACAAAACAATTTTCTAGTGAGCCACCCACTGGGTCTTTCTGCCTGCGTTTTTAAAAGACATGTAGAGGAAAAAAGCAGAGGTGGTCGACAAAGGCCTGAAAAAGGGGTACTTTTGTAATGTTCTCACAGCATGTGCGCCGGACCGGGCAACTTCTAAGCATAACACCCAGATGTGCTGCTGATAACACCTGAGCTTGAAAGTTGCCAGTAGCGGCGCACATGCCTAAATGCCCGCGGCGTGAATCCCCCACTTTTCTCCACCAATCTATCATATCTCACCACCAACTGAACCAATTTGTGTCATTTTAATATGAATAGTCTACATTTTAATAAAGAAAATCATTGCAACAAAAATGGGACAAAACGGAACAGGTACCCCATTTTGGCCCATTTACCTTTAAACAACCAGCAAAAGGGGTGCAAAAAAGGGTGGAAAACCAAGTTCCACAAAATCCGGTTTTTAGCATGTCAAACGATTCCTGATCTTAAAAAAAATACTCCTGTTGTATTTTAAGGTGAAAAGAGGCCCTGGGTAGAGTGTGGTGGCTCAATACGTAAACAATCAGCGTCAAAATTCGAACTGGATTTCTCCCCAGATCACTGGGGTTGTCCAAATGGCCTCAAACTTCATGAAACATCTAGTTGTGTTATTTAAACGCGATTTGCATCGGCATCGAAAAAGGAACATTTGGAGGAGTTTTGCTCCGTCGACCACCTCTGGGGGAAAAGTAGCCATCCACAAATTTCAGGTCCCAAAATGGTGAAGGGGAGTTAGAACCGAAATTGACTTATTGGGACTGTTTGGCTTGCAAAGGGGTGGGCCGCTCGTGGGGGCAGCCATGTGTTGCCCAGGTAATCATTGGCGTCTTGGACTGCCATTCATAATTCAGACACCCCTGCTTCAGCATATTGCCTAGTGGTTTACGTATGATGATCTGACTCTGATATCTTCCTTTTCCTTATGTCCCTCTGCCAATTTACAGGAGATGAGGTGCATATTCATAATATACGGACAAAGCACATAGCTAGGTATCACTTTTTGCCCGGTGCTGCAGCTGCAAGAGAAGAGGTGCAGGTCCATACACTGCATACAGACACTGCACACAATACAGGACACATAACTAATTTATCGCCCTTGTCAGGTGCAGCTGCTGTGGGAGAAGGCTACCTCCAGCAAACTGATCAAGGGGGTGGTGTGAGTGGACGTGGAGGAGATCTGCCCCCTGAGGGGGATGCTGCTTACTATGCAGGCAAGTGGGCAGACAAAAGTGATCAGATCGCATCAAAAATTTCAAAATAACTAACCTACTAAGGAGAGGAGCTGTACCCAAAAATTGTGGATAATATCGTTGCTTGACATACCAGGCAAGTGCATGGAAGCAACGCTTGAGCAAAAAAGGAATGCCTCTGCAGTGGTGATGCCATTCCCACTCTTAGGAATAAGAGGCAACTTGGGCGCCCAAGATTGAAAAGCACCTCCACCACGACCTGTGTTGACTAGGCTTGAACTATACCTTTGCTTGGCAGAGTGTAGAAGTGCAAACCTGCTCTTTTTTAACGTCCTTGGTAGGGACTGCGTCTGGTTGAGTGCTGAATTGTATCGCTATTTCCCCTTGATTCACACCTCCAACCTTACAGTGCAGTGCGCTGCTTCTGTTCCCCCTCTTTCTGTAGGAGCTGTTTCTTTTTCCACTCTTTCTGCAGGAGCTGTGTCTTTTTCCCCTCTTTTTGTAAGAGCTGCTTCTCTATTTCCTCTTTCTGTAGGAGCTGTGTCTGGCGGGGCTGTGCCTGGCGTAACAGTGGCAGCGGGAAGCGGTGCTGGTGGATTTGGGGGGGAGGGAGGGTACAGTTCTGGCACAACCCCGGGACGAAATACGTATCAGGTGCGTGTGCAGGAACATGAGGGAGAGATTAAGTATATGATCTCAGGGGATGACGTAAGGAACTTCTTTACGTTAAGTGTGTGAAAGGGGGATGTTCTTGTTTTCCATCTGTATCAACCCACAATTAACACCTCAGGTACGTAACTAGTAGCAACAATCACACACTAAAGCCTTTTATGGAGCTGGGTCTTGACTCGCAGAGAGTTGAGAAACTTGCTTTTCAGCTTGATTTGCATCCTGTCATCTATGCTGCCAAACCTGTCCATACCAGACGCGAACTTTCCAGTACTATCATCAACTATCATCAGGAGCCGGCTTCAGGTCAAGCCTGCAACCCTCCTGATCCCCATTGATCTTATTTTTTGGTGGAGGAGTTTTACAATACTCGGTATCAAAATGGCTCCTCTCCCTTGCATAATTGTGGGGAGTGGTTTTTGCTGCTTGCGTAGTTTATTTTTTACAAGGAGTTGCAACAAAGATTTGTCAACGAACATCAGGCATCAAGCTGAAAATAGTTTGTTATTAGTAGGGAGATAAATAGTGTGGACTCTCACACCATCACTCACCATAGGCGGCAGCAATGACAAAGCATATACAGCACACACATATAATGATTGAAGATCACTCACACCCATCACCCACCACAGGCAGCAGCAATGACAGAGCATGCACAGCACACACACACATAACGACTAAAGGTCACTTACACCTTCACCCACCACAGGCAGCAGCAATGACGGAGCATACACAGCACACACACATAACGACTAAAGGTCACTCACACCATCACCCACCACAGGCAGAAGCAATGACAGAGCATACACAGCACACACACACACATAACGACTAAAGGTCACTTACACCTTCACCCACCACAGGCAGCAGCACACACATATAATGGTTGAAGATCACTCACACCCATCACCCACCACAGGCAGCAGCAATGACAGAGCATACACAGCACACACACACACATAATGACATTAGGTCACTCACACCATCACTCACCACAGGCGGCAGCAATGACGGAGGGTAGCTTTGAATCCCCAGGATCAGCCCCTGCATCAGAGACCATGCCTCGCCCCAACACCTACCCTGCTCCTGTAGTGGGCGGCAAGTTCCCTGACCCAGTGCCTTTTGCTGCGCAATACCCAGGCTCTACTCCTCAGGTGAAGGTTGAGAATTCATCACAGTTGTGGACAGTGCTTCTTGTAGAAGTGGTCCCGTGTATCGCAAAGTGGTGGTGTTCAGACATCGACAGCCTTTTGTGACTGTTCAGAGCAACGAAAAATGAAAAACGTCACAGGAAATTGGCACTTGCGTAATGCAACGTGCACAGCGCTACCAGACTTGATGCATTATTGAGGATTTCATGCTATCACACAAGTATTGAGCATTTGCACAAACTTGTGGTTTTAGCTGCTGTTAAATTGTCTCACGATGCACTATTGAGGATTTCAAGCTATCACACAAGTATTGAGCATTTGCACAAATTTGTGGTTTTAGCTGCTGGTTAAATTGTCTCACGATGCACTATTGAGGATTTCAAGCTATCACTCAAGTATTGAGCATGTGCACAAACTTGTGGTTTTAGCTGCTGGTTAAATTGTTTAACAAGTTGTTACTTTTTCTCTTGATCCACCTGTGCCGCCATCCAGCAAACAATGCACTCTAACATCAAGGTATACACACACATAGAGCATACAAGCACTCATACACAGACACAAACAGACGTGTACATAAACCTATACATAGACACGCATATACAACACACAAACAAACATGTGTGCACACATACAACCACACACGCACATACAATCATGTATGCACATATACACACACAGGGCACTGCCGCCCCCTGGCTGCCCTCCGCGGCCGACCCAGCCAATGCCAACACTCCAGTGCATGGCGGTGCACCCTACCCCCCCACCACAGGCACTGGCACAACACAGGGCACACAGGTTGAGGCCCGAGGGCCTGTGAGAGGGGCCGCCAGCGCTAGAGGTGCAGTAGATGCAGGCAAGGGTGTGGGTGAAGGGGCAGCCAGTGCTGGTGCTGGTGGTGCAGTAGATGCAGGCAAGGGTGTGGGTGAAGGGGCAGCCAGTGCTGGTGCTGGTGGTGCAGTGAATGCAGGCAAGGGTGTGGGTGAAGGGACAGCCAGTGCTGGTGTTGGTGGTGCAGTGAATGCAGGCAAAGGAGTCGATGGTGCAGCTGGATCAGCAATTAGTGGTCGCGCAGCAATGCCTGGTACCTTTCAACACAGCAGCCGTACATTCCGTGAGCTTGCCCCCCCAGCCATCACCCCGGCTGTAAACCCATCCACAGCTGCTGACACACTAACAGGGGTGGGAGCTGTGAGGCAGGGCGAGATGCTGCGTGCCACAGGCATTTCAGGTGAGCGCTTTGTGTCGTATGAATGGGACTACTTTTTAACCTTTTCAGCTTCCTGCTTGAGTTTGTGGGAGGTGAAGGTGACCACACAAAACCCCCCATGGCTTAAAAGGCCAAGTGGGGTATTTGCTTTCAGTAGAATAAAATTAATTTGGGGGGACAGGTGTGTTGGGGCGGTTTCTTAATTACAGAGAGCAAAAACAACAAGGCAGGAAAACCAAAAAACTTAAAAATAAATAATTGGTGGAGTTTTACGGTATCCGGCACCTAAGTGGCTCCTTTTCCTTATTTATGTGGGGAGTGGTTTTTCACTGCCTGTGTGGTTTCTTTTCTTATTGCTAGCCTGCCTGATACTTAACATCCCAAAGCTGGCTGATATACTGCTTAACTGGCTTTCTAATTTGGATTAAAGAGTGGTGTATCCGATCCGTTCAAATAACAACAACAGAAGTGAGTCACTACTGTTTTGCTAATTGAAGACCTGCATGTGTTTGCAATTACAATTGTGCGTCTCAGACATGGCTGCATTATGACTAGGGTTGGCCAGAACCCTATGTATACGGTGTATATACAGTATTTTTGGCTGGGAAGTCACCAAATATACGGTCATTTATGGTATGTATATGTGGTCTGGCCAACCCTAGACATCATTCATGGATGTGCTCCTCTGTCCACACCAATGTCAATAACGCTACCGTTGGCCATAATCCACTGCGCAGGCATGGGCACTGAATCCACACCCTACACCAACTTCAAGGCAACAATTCACTGCGCAGGCATGGGCACTGAATCCACACCCTACACCAACTTCACGGCAACAAGGGAGGGGGGAGGGGGGGGGCAGGTGGTCAGCATGGAATGGATGAATCCAGTGAGCTCAAGGACAGGGGGAGTTAAATCAGGGGAGGGGGGTATGAATGAGGAGCCGTTGTACGCTCTACCAGATCAAGTGCCACGTGCTGTGCCGCAGGGGATGAGCGAAGTTTATGGGAGTCAGGTGAGGGGCGGGCTTTGGTGTGCTTTTCGTGTGGGTTGAAATCGTAAGAATTTGAGTGAAATTAGAACTAAAGTGGACATTGTAATGTAAACACCATTAGGGGTAGGAAACAGGGATAGATGCTGTTTTCAGTGTGAAGCACATAAACTCCAGTTCTTCTGTGCAGCAAAAGTGATGCCTCACTCTATCACTGCAACCTTTTATCTGTGCTTTTTTATGCCTGTTTCTACATTTGTTCAATTCCCTTGGCTGTCCAAAATGATGATTACTCTGTCTAGGGCTTCTCCTTATGCTAACAATTACACTGGCTATGAATAACACTCCCCGTAAGAAGAAAAATTCTTAGGTACCAAGTAAAACAAAACACCTACACCACAAAATAAATAGGAAATTAGTTGGAAGAGGAGAGTTTCAGGCTTTGCCTTAATCCGGCATTTGATAAGATATTCTATAATAAAAGGGCGGTTCTCTGGGCGAGGAAATGTAGGAACAGAGCATTATTTGTCCTTTCAAGTATGCAGATTGTTGGACAGAGTGGCTTATGGAATCCTCTAAAACGAATTATTGGTCAGATGAGGGATGATTGTTACCGAGTTCCATGCCACCTGTTACGGCCAAGGCCACATAATGAATAAACCCGCTAGCAATCACAGGAACTCTAGGCACAGTTGTGGCTAGCTAGCCTGGAGCTCAGTGGTGGCACATGGTGGCACGTGTTGTGCATTGTAAGGAAGGACTTTGTGATTTTGGCGCGTGCTTGTCCGATAGCGTAACGTCCTCCCTTACAATGCACGACACCACGGTGGTGGCACAGTGGTGAGACAGTGGTGACTAACTAGCCTGGAGCACAGTGGTGGCACAGTGGTGGTACAATGGTGGCACTAAGTGGTGGCGTAGTGGTGGCTAACTAGCCTGGAGCACAGTGGTGGCACAGTGGTGGCTAATTAGCCTGGAGCACAGTGGTGGCACAGTGGTGGTACAATGGTGGCACTAAGTGGTGGCGTAGTGGTGGCTAACTAGCCTGGAGCACAGTGGTGGCACAGTGGTGGCTAATTAGCCTGGAGCACAGTGGTGGCGTAGTGGTGGCTAACTAGCCTGGAGCACAGTGGTGGCACAGTGGTGGCACAATGATGGCACTGTGTGGTGGCATAGTGGTGGCTAACTAGCCTGGAGCACAGTGGTGGCACAGGGGTGGCTAACTAGCCTGGAGCATGGTCAGACTGTTTTTTGGATATCAAAGTACGCCTTATGTGTTTTGCCATTTATTTATCACAGGCTACTCGGGTGAATGCTAGAGGTGGCTCCAGCGGACCTGGCGTGGTTGGTGAATCAAGCGATTCTCCAAGCAGCACACCAGAGGAGGTCTTCTTGCAAGGTCTGACGTCAAGTCTTGATCGTCTGGGTTTGCGCAGCATGTGCCCAAGCTCCCCTCTTGCACGTTCACATAAGCAGATGCACTCTGATGAGCACAGCATACATGCGCATCGCAAATAATAGTTCCTAAATATCTTAGCCGGGCTATAGAATTCAATGAGCACCGCTAAAAAAATTAAAAGGTTGCACTTGTAGTGTTAACATGTCCAGCGCAATTTATCAAATGGAGCATGCATAGGTGTACTCACGCCCATGTAGAGCATCACTTTCCCAGACAGGCACACAGCAGAGCACCTCAAAGCCATTAAGTCATGGACTACTTAATGAGAATCAGGGTGGTTGTGTGCGGCAGCATCCATACCCATACCAGACTGTAATCATAACTATAGGTCCCTTTAGTTATAAAAAATAGCTTTAAGAAGCACATTAATAAAGCATATCAAATCCCACAAAACTCTCCAAAATATATGCAGGGGTACTGCTGAGAGGGCAGGGCTTTGCTCCTAGAGGCGCTTAGATAAAGCACATCAAACTTTCGCAAAACCTTCCAAAATATATACAGGGGTACTGCTGAGAGGGCAGGGCTTTGCTCCTAGAGGCACTTTAATAAAGCACATCAAACTCTCGCAAAACCTTCCAAAATATATACAGGAGGATTGTTGAGAGGGCAGGCTTTTGCTCCTAGAAGCACTTAAATAAAGCACAGCAAACTCTCGCAAAATCTCCAAAATAGAGATGAACTGGTGAGTGGGCAGGGCTTTGCTCCTAGAAGCACTTTAAAGCACATGAAACTCCCACAAAACCCTCCAAAATAGAGATGAATTGTTGAGTGGGCAGGGCTTTGCTCCTAAAAGCACTTTAAAGCACATCAAACTCCCGCGGAATCCTCCAAAATACAGGTGGACTGTTGAGAGGGCAGGGCTTTGCTCCTGCATCAACTACATCCTCCAAAGTACAGGTGCATTGTTGTCCATCCAGCACTTTAAATCACTTCAAACTCCCACATCCTCCAATATACAGGTGGACTGCTGAGAGGGCAGGGTTTTGCTCCTGCACCAACCTACATCCAGCAGCAAATTCAGCAGCCGTCGCTCCAGCCCTGCTTGACTCCTTCGTTTACCTACCAAGCCTCGCACCCGCAAGGGGTGCAGCATGAGCCTCAGTGGCAGCCCCAGATCTTGCCGTCTGCAACGTCTTCATCGACATTTTTACCTTACAAGCCACCTCCACAACAGGACCCTGGACAGCAGCAGCAGCAGCAGCAGCCAAGACAAGGGCATCCTGCCATCCCTCCCTCTGTTATGGACGAGCAAATGGAACTGCCACAAGAACAGCAGCAGCAGCAGCAGAAACCTCGCACTTACTCTGTGCCCGTGCCAACACAGTACCAAAGCCCACGGCTGAAAGGCCACGAAGCACCGTCCCCTGCTGACCTGTCAGCACCTGATTCCAACGCCACACTGTTGCATGCAAGAGAGGGCCTGCATAATCTTCGGCAGTCCGATGCGCGTGGCGAGCGTGCACCTGCAGAGGCTGTCAAGTATTAGCTTGCGAGCGTGCACCTGCAGAGGGTGTCAAGTGCTAGCTTGCAAGCTTGCACCTGCAGCGGCTGTCAAGTGCTAGCTTGTGAGCGTGCACCTGCAGAGGCTGTCAAGTGCTAGCTTGCGAGCGTGCACCTGCAGAGGCTGTCAAGTACTAGCTTGAACGTTTTAACAAAGAGCAGGCAAAGAGGCGACCGGACGGCAAAGTTGGACTGCATTGTGCGCTGAGCAGACATTCTGCTTGCTTGTTGTTTGCGAATCAAAATGTGCGCAACTAGACAATCTTGACTTGCCCTGTGAAAATTCGAATGAAGGTACACAGATGATGTAGATGTGCCATTTCTTATTGCATGATGCCTGTGAAAATTTGAACAAAGGTGCCAGATGATGGAGATCGTTTTGGCACAGCTCATATGCCATGATGCCCTGTGAAAATTTGAACAAAGTTCTTATTTCATGATCGCCAATTCTTTACATTTGTCAATTTGCAACAAATTGGTGGTTCTTTTTGGAAATTCGAAATGCCATTCTAAGCCAAGATAAATAGGAAAAAAATGAGCGTGAAAGAAAAGGGGTCTGCTGTGTGCTTAGCCCCACTCACCCATCAAACACAAACAGAGCCACGGATGGACTGACTGAGTCTTCGCGGCGAGGGGCTCTTAGGTGCTGGTGGCCAAGTGTGCCTTCCCTAATTCACCAATGTGATGAACATTTCAACTTGTACCAGCCTGTTTACCCATTTATTTTGGCATAACTATGGTACGGAAAATCATCACGAGGCCGAGGCCGTCTCATTCATACAAATCATGAAGTAGGCAGGCTAGGAGGAGCAGATCTCACCGTTCCTATATTTTACCATGCTAAAATCTACAACTACGCACTTACAATGAAGAGATTCGTTAAGCTTTTCACCTGGCGAAAAAGAGGTTAGGACCTGCATACCACCAGGGGATACTGACTTTAGTTAGGATTGCGTTATATGGTTTATGTATTTTGGATCTGATGGCGTGTTCAATTGGAAGTTTCACAAGTGCTGTGACATTTGGGCCAGCAACTTTGAGGCTGCAGAGTGGGATATTTTGTAGCATGGCTGCGGTGTATGATGCCTGCTGCTCCTGATAGGTTGGTGTGAAGGATTTCAACAGAAGTAACATACCTAAGCACAAGTCGTAGAATAATGCTGTTTTGCACTGATGCTGTTCAACAAGCAGCCCATCACATGCTGCTTTGTTGAAATTGGACCTGCATTAAGCTACCAGAGCAGGTGATCAAACCTAGAGAAATCTTTCTGCATAAGAAGGATTGACGGGGCTATGCACACATATTGGGAAACTGGCTTGTAATTTGCAGCCTCAACAACTACATGGTTTTTGATCCATTGCTTTAGCAATGCCCTGTGAGAACTCTTCAACTAAAACATGTGCATTGATGGATGATATATTATGGAAGTTTGTTTAGAACCTTGGACCAACTATGGACTGTGAAAAATTTAACCTCTTGCTTTACATATTATGCTTGCTTTTGCGCTTGCTGAGTTCTGCAGCAAGCCTACGATCATCCTACCACAATTGGCTGCCGGCTGACACCTGCAAACCCTTTCAATATTTCTAGGAACCTTTAAACAACCATGATGCCTCTCTTGAGCCTTTAGAGCCTTTAGTTTACTCCCTCTGGGATCTTGCAGAATGTGATACACACGGCACAAGCAAGCTTGATTTGTGTTTAACCTCCCATTAGAGCTTGGGTACTGGCTTTATGCGGCCGCGGGCAAGCAAGGAGCTTTTCTAAATTGCTGTCATCACTTTGTTTGCGTTTTCTGAGAGACACTTTGGGTATGATGCGGGCTGATTTAGGTCTGCAGTCTTGTTTAGATACTAGCTGGACCGATCAATTGATAACCACATTTAAAGAACTGTATGGGTGTGAGCCACGTGTACGAGCTGTTTAAACAGGGCGTGCTACTCCCATGAGGCTGCCCACCAGTTTAGATCCCAGATCATCTTGATGCTCTCTCAGTGATGAAAGCCAGCTTGCAGGGCAAGGTATCAGCACGCAGCAAGGCGCGTTTGCAGCAGGCAAAAGTTTAAACTTTCTGCAGCGTGATAGAGCTCCAAAATCAGCACTTGCGCATCATCTTTTCTGCCCCAGAGGAACAATCTGCAGAGCAAGAGCCTCTGAATACCTCCAGCAGCCCTTTCCTGCGCCTCCGCATGCTCACGCTGTCTTCACGCCAGACAAAACACACAAGGCGTATTTCATATCTAAGGAATAGTCTGACCGTGCTCTTCACGCCAAGTTTAATACGCATTTGTCGGGTTTCTTTTGGGGCGTGCTGGTTGCTGGGTCAGAGTAAAGTGTATCTGGCTTGCTGAAATTCCGCCGCTGTTGCGCATTGAGATTGAAAGGTAGGAGGTAAGAGCCAGGATGGAATCATCCCTGGCATTTATCTAAGCAGAAGGGCGTATAATGCCTGTGAACCCCATGCTATGCAAATTAAGGCTGAGTCGGTTGGTTGAGTACGCCAAAAACGAACATCTAATTGTCAACACTGCTGAGTCCGAGGTTGTGAACTTCAACTCCGCGGGTGAGATTGTTCCTTTTTTTAATATTGGCGGTGCCACCCTTTTTCACTATATCATAACTGGTATGATTTCTACAGGACCTCCAGAAAAGAAAAACTACGCAGGCAGTGAAAAACCACTCCCCACATTAATTAAGGAAAAGGAGCCAATTTGGTACTTGGTGTCGTGAAACTCCTGCACAAAAAACCCCAAGAAAAGATCAATGGGGATCAGGAGGGTTGCAGGCTTGACCTGCAACCGCCTCCTGATGGGAGTTCGCCTCCTGATGGGAGTTGATCATAGTGCTGGAAAGGGCACGTCTGGTATGGATAAGTTTAGCAGTTAGATTCACAGAATGCACATGGAGCTTGGAGGTAAGCTTCTTAACTCTTTGAGAATAAAAACCCAGTTCCTTGTAAGGCTCCAGTGCGTTATTGTTGTAGATGGTGCCACTTCCAAAGGGATGGTGTGGAGGGTAACGGAGGCTCCTTGAAGAATGGAGCAGAGGCCTTTATGCTGTTCCTGCACGGCGCTGGTTTTGCGATCTAATGTCCTCACAGTACTTGATCTCGATGAGGTGAGTGTCAAGTCGGAGAATGCTGAGATCTTTGGATCAATGCTGTCTAGAGAAGGTGGATCTGTTGGTGGCAGCTGGTGGTGCTGTTGAAGTGCTCCCGGTCTCCCTCAGTTGCCCCCTGCCACTCCTAAGAACCCAGCCCCCTTCAATGCCAGCCTGTTGCTATTTTATTTTTGCGGAGATGGGAGCAACCAGTACATCATCCGGACGGCTGGAGGTAAACTTATTTTTGTCTGAGAAGCGGGGTGGAACGAGCCACTCTGGTATGATCCTAGTATCAGCTGTATTGAGAATCTGAAGATTTTGCATAACCAGCCGTTCGCTGCTACCTAAGTCCATGCAGACAAAGCAGGATCCTAGGGAGCCTGTTTTGCTGATGGCTTTGAAGATCATGCTGCATGCTAAGTTGTGTCTCTCAGTGATCATATTTCTTATATGCGTGTGTTGGCATTCAGAAAGGATATGCAGAGCACTGTCTAGTTGAGGGCAGAGGGGGCAAGTTAGGCTTATCGAGCGCTTGAACCATACCGTATGACTTTGGCTGTACAGGGGGGGGTTCCTGTTCTGTACTTCATAATGATGCACTTGATTTTAGCAGGGACATAGGATGCTGTAAGGTAAGCGTTGCTGGCATCTCCATTGGCGGTGCCATTTTTGATAAGGGTCTGGTAGTTTTCATGGTATTTTGCTACGGTATTGGCATTCCCTAGTTTGTGGAGGGGGGGGGTGCATGTGTGCTTGCAAGGCGTCATGGTAATTGGATAGGTACTAATGCCTTGAGGTAAGTGACTGGGCTGTGTTTGGTTGATGTTGTAGAATTTAATGTTCTTTGTATTCTTTTGCCTAAGGCCAGCTGTTTTGATGGAGGTATCAGCAACGTCAGAGTGGGTTGTGATTGACTTTCTAGCAAGAGAGTGCATATTCATTGCCTAAAATACCTGCGTGGGACTTGACATTGGAAAAATGAATGGGTGATAGTGACTGGTGGGTTGCTTTGGAAATGCATTGGAGGAAATCTCCTTGGATGTGGTGGCGGTGGAGGTTTGGGTGTGAGAGCTGCTTATTATTTGGTGCATTGAGGTTAGGCTGTCTGTGGCTATATGGGAGTAGCCCTGAATGACTGCTATAGCTGCTGGCTCTGCAGGTGAGATGGTTTTTGTAATACCTGCGCCTCTTGGGTTCACGTAATAGGATACCTTTGAGCAAGGGTGATATACACCTGATCGCTCCTGTGACTTGCCCTTCTTCGAGTTCTTTAAGACCGCCACCAGTGTAGCTCCAGTCCCGTCAATCTTGTAATTTACGGAATAGGTTTGAGCTGAAGCTGTGTTGGGTCGCTTTGTCAGAGCTCTGGGGTCGGTCCAGGGTACTTTATTTTATCTTGGGGGCCTTGTGGGGTTTGATGGAAGTGGTTGCTGGATAATTTCCTTACTTTAATAAGGCCAGAAGTCTTTTCATTGCAAAGTGCAGAGGGGTAGGGGTCGTTATTATTGCTATTGATTTCCCACTTTGCCTCAGGAATTTCTTTGGCAAGCTCTTTCAGCCAGTTGTTGTTGTAGGCATAGGCAGTTCTGCCTGTAGTGTTCCATATGGCAATGATGTGCATATCCAAGTGCGTTTGGGAAGGGGCGTCTGCATATTGGAGTTCGTCTGATGGTATGGAGCCCAAATATTTAGATATATGCGGGAATCTGCGATGGAGTGATACGTAGGGACTTGTGGTCATCCTTTTAATCCAGTAGGGAAGAAACATGAAGGCTGCTGTTGCCTCTGTGCTAAAGGCAGCAGAGTAAATTGCATGCCTTCAAGGGGGGATGCCATTTTTTCTTTAGTGACTAGCCCATTTTTGTAGGGCAGTGATAATAAGGGGGGGAAGCATCCGTGAAAATGAGTTTTTGTTATTTCTCGCGGCTTGTATGTTTGGAGCTTGGAGGTAGCAATATCTTTGCGTGTGATGAGGCCCACGAGCTCTGATGCAAGACTCAGGATTGGGGGGCGGGTGAATGTTGTCATGCAAGCCACTGTTCAAAAGCCTTTTGTAGAATCTTGAGACGCTCAGGGGAATGTTGAGCTTGCCTTTGCACTTTCCATCTTCGTTGTAAATGCAAACTACTGTGGCAGTGTACACTTCTGGGAGTACAGGCAGGGTCGTCTGAGGGGGATTCGGTATCGTTCCCTTGGTGCTTCATGGAAATCAACGCCAGTGATCCAGTACTCACAGCGCCCAGTGGCTACAATGTCTGCTTCAGGGTTGGTGGGCTGGATGTCTTGTCCCGAAGTTTGATGTCGTAGGGCCGATGATGAGAGTTGATACTGGAAATTGGAAAGTGCGTTACCTGGTGTGGGCAAGTTTTGGCATGTAGTTGACAGAACGTTAATAAATATTGGATGATAAGCAGTTCGAGTTGAAGTGCCCCGATTGGAAATTATGGGCCTACACTGACGGGAGCTGCATAGGCAAGGCCAAAAACTTTATAGACGCAGGGGTTTACTGCCCTCAAACCAAAGCTGAATGTTATGTAAACTCAGAAGGCGTGGGAATGACAAACACCATCAATAGAGCTGAGCTCACAGGGATTGCAGCAGCGCTTACCGATAAATGTATCAAAATTGCAACGGACAGTGCATGCTCCCTAAGCCAAATTAGAAAACAGCTACTCTTCCCTGAAATGCAACGAGCCCATATACACTCAAACTTGCTAGAACAAATTGTATCTATGATATATGCTTCACCAGAACCTATCTGTTTCTATAAAGTGAAAGCCCATAGTGGCATTGCCGGAAATTAATGTGCAGATGCAATTGCCAAACACTCTGCCTTACATGACGGAGGTCATGACGTGCACTTTCAGCCTCCAGCTCCAGACGGTAATGCATACACCATCACTGGCTTGTGGCTAAAGACACCGGTGGGGATCCCAGCGAAAGAGGGGCAACTACACCTAGGGTTTGTGCACTCTCTGATTTAAAGGCCAAGCTGAAAACAGAAATGTGCAAATCACACAGACTGGAGAGTGACAAGACATACACAGGCAGGGTATTGCAACTACTGGAAGCACCTTAGACCTTTGGTCAAATAATAAGCCACAAACGCTTTCTGGAACAATAGTAATATCAAATTCTACGAAAAGCGTAATGTTACGAGGTACCGCACTGGTAATCAAAAACACGGCTTTTCTCCCAATGCAAACTGCCCCGTCTGCCCTTGCACACTGGTAGTGCGCTTCACATATTCTCAGGTTACCAACACACCAAAATGAGGAACATGATTATAAAACGCCATAATATGGCAAGTGTGCTGATTGTCCAAGCCCTACAAAACGGGCCATGCGGAGCCAACCGGATTGCCTACACTGACATAGGCAGCGCAGATAGACTATCAGAGCAAGGCCTTGATCTGTGAAACACTGCCAACAAAGCACTGCCCTCTTGGTTGCTACCAGAACTAACAGCACATGCTTTAAAAGCCTCTTCTCGTCCTGACCCTATTCTATTTCTACCTAGCACTGTGTGCTCTTCTCGCGTAACCACCCACAACTCAAATTTTCAACAGCTTGCTAAAGACAATAAATTGAATTCAAACCAGTGGAAGGTTTACCTGATTGAGATTAAGTTTTGTGAAGACACTAGGCCTGATCCCCAACTCCAAAAAGCAAAAGCACAGCACAGCGTGCTTATTATTAACCTAAACAGACAACGATATAGGGAAGTCAAGCTCCACGTAATCCTCATTGAAGTTATGGGGACTATCTACAAAGACTATACAGGCAAACCTCTGGCAGACCTTAATCTGGATCACCATAAGATTAAACAGCTGACACACAAACTGAATGAGTACTCCATCAGACATGCATCTGCACTCATAAAAACAAGGTATGCACTGCAATATAACAAAAGCAACAACTGTCAAGGTTTGGGTCTGGGTGCTACGGCACACAACCCCCTGAAGGATGGTGCAAAAGCCTTTGTGCTGTGCTTGCATGGCGCTCAGCAGGTTCTGAAATTTAGTGTCCTCAAAGAATTTGATCTCGGTGAGGTGGATGTCACGTTATAGTATGCTGAGATGCATCAGGAGCGGGTTTCAGGTCAAGCCTGCAACCCTCCTAATCGCCATTCTTTTTTTCTTTGTGGTGGAGGAGCTTTGGAGTTATACAGTACCCGGTACCAAAGTGGCTCCTTTTCCTTGATTAATGTGGGTAGTGGTTTTCACTGCCTGCGGTTTCTCTATTTTCTTTTATAATAGTGTGCTGGATACCCGTAGCGTCACTTTGCGGAAGGTGGTCCAGGATAATCTGAGTTTACAGCCTCTTCCAAGTGCCTGTTGGACTGCCCAGGTGCTAGCGTGTGTCATTCCCATGCAAGAGTTTACTGCAGATTGGAAGCATAGGATGAGAGGTGTTTGGAGAGACGCTGAGTTGGTGGACCCCAACACGCACAACAACAAACTGGCCACTTATCATTCTTATTCTGCCACCCCTTTTTCTAGTAATAATCGTATGCCGACTATTGTACCACGGTATCTTCATCTTGATCTGTCCAAACATGTTATGCGCAATGTAAGTAGACTTCGCTTGCGTGCGCATACTTTGAAAGTTGAGGCAGCAGCGTGGCTTGAAGATGGTTCTCGTGTATGTGACCAATGTCCTGGTGAAGATGAACATGTTCAGAACGAGGTGCATGCTCTTTAATTCCGCCAATACCGTCGGGTTTGTGAGCTGAGGAAATATTCTGTTTGTTTACACCTTTTTTTGAGGACTTTTCAGCAGCCCAGCCCAACCCCTCCCCCGCACAGCAATCATCCCCAGTCTGGCCTATGCTTTTGCGGTCACACCATGCTCCTACCCAGATCTGGATAAGTGGGATGCAATGATTGGAAGGGTGATTAAAAACAAACACAACTGGTGGCGAAGCACACTGACTGCCATGATCCGTGAAGATGTCCATAGTTTTGGATTGGGTGCCCCCTCCATCTACGTGAAATACCACAGGCGCTCAGCAGTAGCACTCGTAACAAGCCTAGAAGACCCCTCTGAAAGTCACCAATCTGTGACCATGCATCTCCTGACCCACCAGGTCGCCCAACTCAAGGCCCTTGCCACTACATTCCTTTCCACAAGAGAAGGAACGTCGCTACCAATAAAACGGCAACTCAACCTACATATGCGAGCACGTCAACTCGCTTGCATCCACGCCAGCAAGCTCCACTTAGCCTTGAAAAGAAACAGCATGTTTTTAGACGATTTCAAACTCAGAAGTCACCTCCGCCCGAAAGCCCCCCCCCCCCCAACACTAGCCAACCTCATCAATTGCATTACCAAACCGCTTATGGACCTAGGCATAACTGGCTTCCATGACCTCGCATAAGCTAACGAAAAATACATTGTCTCTGGGAATCAACTCAAAACAAATACACTCAAGTTTTCGAAAAGCACATCATCGCCTTAAATAGGCTTGCTGCCATTGCTAATCTGCCTGGAACACAGGAGCTAAGCCCAACATCAATTGCACAAATACTCCAAGAAAGGAATCCAAAACAGTCTATCCTACTTAATTACCGCAAAATAAACAACTCCTCCTTCACAGGTCTCCTAGACACACACATTAACACTTCGGCACACAAAGAGGTGCCCCCAAATCCCGCAAACATCCAAACGCAACAAACTTTTCCCATCTACACAACACCCCCACCACAGCCACGCTCAGCAACACACCACAGACACCCCATTACAAACAACTTAATCAGAGGCCCACCCCTCTACACACAGATCCACCAACAAATAATGGACACCTCAACCAATCCTCTGTTTTTGACACACCAAACTTAGAGCCGCAAACATCCCCTGCCTCCTCTACAACCACAACCGAACTTTGAACAGAAATTCAAGGTCACGCTAACGTACCTACACCTTCATTTTTAGAAGAAATTACCCCCAATATACAGAATCCAATGCTCGACCCAGAAAACGCACAGCGCATGGCAACATATCCCGCACTGAGCTTCACCAAACACAACACTCCCTCACCACAACGGTGGAAGGGCCTCAACCTTCACCACGAACGGAAATTCTGCGCTCACAACGCTACTCACAAAGGGTATCCAACCAAACAAAAAAGGAACCACAACTCTTCAAGCACATCGCCAGGACCACTGCCACAAACTACAGCTATTACCCGCCTCTCTGAGCCTTTACCCACTTACCAACTGGCCACTCTCTCCCAAGACCAACAAGCAAAGCGTGCACGTCATACACAGGATGTCCTCCCCGGTACCAGAAAGAGGACAAGCAGCCAAACAGAAAGTCAGCAACATACGCCCCTGACTCAAATCATAGGCACTGTTGCTTTAAACTCACAAATAGTAATTCAGCCTACTGAACTACAACCTACAAACAGTCAGCCAAACAAACGCACCACACGCTCACAAATTACTAGCCACAACCACCATGCAACATAAGAATTCACACAAATTACCACTCCTCCCACCCAGCATATCAATATCATAAACCCAATAACTTACCAGATACACAACAACCCAACCTTTGAGATTGCAGACCACCCAGCATCATCATCAGAGCGCAGACCCCCCCAAAAAAAAAGATGTGAGATCCTCGATATACCTTATAACCTTCCTAGCCTAAACCTGACCCCCCTGCGCACCACGCATATTCAACAAGAACTCTGGACATGCAAGAAGGACAAGCCTTTTCAATGAAACCCACAGAGGCCATCAACACACTCTACTATGATGGACATCCTGCACATAAATAATTGGAGGTTCTTCACCCCCAAAAAAAGAGACAGAGATGATACACCCCTAAGACAGAAACATTACCACACCTACTATGCCCCCATGAATATTCAGAGATGGGCCCTATCCCTCTTTAAATGAGTTGGACTAGTGCCCAAATCTAGTAAGACTATTGCCCGGAGCCAAATTAAGTGCGCAAGCTGTGAACGTTGCTCCCACCATCTAGGACTTGAATCTCCAGACCTCACCCCACCTTTTAAAGACATATACATCTGTGACTTCTACAACCGTACCTACCACTGGTAATGCTTGCTTAAAATAAGCTGCTGCAACGCCACTGAAAGGGAAGCTATTGATGCCAATGATTCATGGGCCTGCCCTGCCTGTATCAATCTGAACAAAAATGAAAAGGAAAGCTGTATCCAGTTTCAGAAAAGAGAGATTGTGGAAGTCTCATGGAACCCAACCTGGGAGCCAGAAGAACTACAAAACACGCGTGAAAGCTTTAAGCAGAGCCTCGATAAATTTGAAGAGCGTAACGCCGCACCGAACTCATCTCAGCCTGCACTAGATGAACACCTAAACGATCTTCAAAAACAAGGGTTCTATTCCGGCTTGTATCCACCGAACTGCTGGAGGGGGTTTTTTACACTTGTGCCAATACCAAGGGAGACACTAAGTTGCCTAAAAGAGCCCTCCTAGAAGAGAAACAAGAAAAACATCTGGGCCGTTGACACCCACACCTGCCAACAAAAACTGAGCTTGCCACATAATAAGGGGCAGGAGAAACAGACACACTGGAACCACACAAAACAGGAAGGAACAGGCCAAGGGCAAGTTGCTGAAGTCAAGGAGAGCAAGGGCTTAAAACTAAGCTGCCAACTATCTAAGGCACAAGCAT
>Ga0307947_1000537_pt1 | contig 27023 bp, 27 predicted proteins | sample OrgLakmetagen232_FD_201840 | JGI IMG/M metagenome (GOLD analysis project Ga0307947, IMG submission 201840) | Saline water microbial communities from Organic Lake, Antarctica - #232 | ecosystem: Environmental > Aquatic > Non-marine Saline and Alkaline > Saline | place: Antarctica: Organic Lake...
AATGTGAGTGTGGAGAAGTTCAAGATGAGAAGCATGTGCTTTTCTTTTGCAAGTGTGCTGAAGTGTGCGAGCTGCGCATGAGATACAAAGACCTTTTTGAAGGAATGTTTAAGACTCTGCGTGCGTTTGCTCCTTCGAGCTCTGAATTTACTCATTTCTTGGCTTGTCATCACAGTATCACTGGTTTTGAGACCAATGCATTCCTGAATCAAGACTCATACAGACTCCTCAAGTTGTGTCAGATTTAGTTTCAAATTCGACACTGGTTGATTTTGTTTCACCAGCCAATTGCCATCAGCCAGAGTCTCGGGCTGTAGGCCATCCTTGTAACCCTTTAACCCTACAAGAGGACCATCTAAACTGGCCAAACAACCAAATAACCGTAAAACCGTTGCTCACATTATAATTCCCAGAAAAAATCATACAAAACATCCATGCCACTGCTTAGTATGACAAAGAAGTAATGTGATGACACAGTTCGCAAGGGAGGGCACTTTGCGGGTGCCAGCAATAAGCGGCCCCACCACACTGCTGAATAACAAGAAAGGATTGAAGTGGGGAGCTTATGTCCTCTCTACAATGTTAATAATATGGCCAGGCTATGTTCCTGTGCGTAGAAAGAAAATCTGTGCAGAAAGTTTTAGTAACAGGGCAGATTGGCTGGGAAAGCCTCCATAATCAGAGCTATATCATTCAGGGGACTCCTTCAAGAAGGGCTGGCCCCTCCCTCTAGACAACTTATAGAAAGTTTACAAACATTGTGAGCTCCTGTTTATTGGGGAAACAGAGATGCATAGACAAACTTATACTGTTTGCCTCTCAGGGAGAACGATATATGCAAAAAGAGCTTGTGTCCTGGCATGCGTGCAGCCATAATGCAATACTAAGCCCCACTTCAGAGTAACTGTATGATATAAACATTCATCATTTTTTGTTCTGTGGAGGAACCCCACAGCGGCTGCCTACCCTCGTGTTGGGCAAGTGCTCACACCACAGGTAAAAACGGGACTGCTGAAAGACGTTTGTGACATGAGGTCCTCCTTCTAAACTGGCCAACAAGCTGCTGACCCCGAAGCTGTTGATCTCATTACAGATCCCAGGAGCTAAATGAATTGATGCCACTGATTTAGGCAAAGACGCAGAATGCGTGAAAGGTTTAAGCACAGGGAAAAGGGAAAAGTGTCAACCACTAAAAAAGCTTGCCAGTACCACATTGCATTATAAAAAACCATACACTGACCAATTTAAAGAATGTGCAGCATCACACCAAAGAGTAAATTTACAAACATGTTTGAAGTTGCATAGCTTTTTTTAACATACTTCATTAAATAATCACCAATCTGCTTCACAAAAGGGATCTTCCAGACAGCAAGGCACTTGTGTCATTTGCATACCTTGTTATTGTGTAAACATTGCTATTCTTGAAACTCCTCTTTTCCCTCTCCAGTTGATCCCATGCCCTTGATGTCATGTTCCATGTTTAAGTACACGTTTTTATGACTATCTCCTGCTGCTACCCACGTGCTACTGCTCTGCGCCATAAGTGTGAGATATGCAGTGATCTCCGCAAACGAGGGTCGCAGCTTTGGGTCCTTACGCCAGCATTTATAAGCCAAGGACTGTAGAGCAAGGAAAAAAGGTTGTGTTGCATGAACCTGGCTATGTATGGACACCATGATCAGAACAGCATCGTACGCAGGCTTGTTGAGTTGTACGGTATGGTACGACTACAGTTTGTACGGTACAGACCGTACTTGTTATGATACGGCATACTATCGTAGTTGTCACACCGTATTTTACCGTAATTACGGTAGTATACGGTACGGTGTACGGTACAGTGCCATGCTTAATAAGATTAAGCAGTGCTATCAATTTGCTGAACAACATTTAAGGCAAGTAGTGCACTGCTTGAAGGGGGTTAGGTGAATCAGGGAAAGCGCATTTCATGTCTTTTGCCTTGAAAGAGAGCTGTGAGAGCAGATACTGTTTGCTGGGCAAAGGAATGCAAGCCCATTTTGGCTCAAGAATGGCGAGCAAGCTCTAAAACTTGCAAACGTGGAGCAAAAGTGTTAAGGGGGCAAGCAGCAAACGGAAAATTTATCTTGGGTTTAAGTGGCAGAAGATGTATGCAGCATTTGTCTGCTACAAACCATGTGATGAAATATTGAAACACACGATTCAATCACTTCGCCTCACGTTCTCCACAAATAGACAGTAATGTAATATTAGCCTGCACACTGCTCGTTGTGTTGCAGCAAGATGGCAGAGATTCTAGCATGGTCTGGTTTGTCTCTTGCTCTGCTCATGCGGATCTGAAATGATACGAGGAGGGCGTTGTTTTTTTGACTCGTCAGTCCTGGCTTAGCGGTATTTTTTAACAAATTTTACAAAGTTATGTTCATAATTGGAGAAGAGTGGAGCTGTGACAAGCTGCCAGCTATAGCAGTGTGAGTGTTTATCTGACCACGGCTTGACCATCGCCCCACCCACATGCTATGTATTTATACGCAGCCAACCTTACACTCAGCCAGCCCTACCTTGAACCATTCTGGACAGCTGGATGGGAACTTGGGCCGCAGGTTGTGTGTGACAACAGCCACCATGATTTGTGGGTGAGCCATGTTCGGATAAGGTGCGCTGCTGGTGTAGAGCTGCATAGAGTGTAAGAGAGAGACATGGGTTTGAAGCAGAAGTGAGCAAACAATCACATTTGAAAACAGGGCACCTGTCGTGTTTGAAGGCACTGGGCATTCATATAAGGAGCAAATTAATATCTATGCAAGACATGCAATGACATGCTCACCTCCCACATCATAATGCCAAATGCGTACACGTCCCCTTGTTGGTACACCTTGCCTTCTTCAATAAGTTCAGGGGGCATGTGCGTGACGGTGCCGCTGTAGCGCATGCTCACCTGTGAGGAAAGGTAAGCAATTCAGTTTTATTTGGGCCTTTTTTAAAGAGCAAAATGCTACATGATATGGGTCGGGTCGGGTAGGGAGTGAAGTGTCGTCAGGCATATGAACGCATGTATACATTTAGTGTGTCGGTGAGGAGTGAAAATTTGTACTGGGTCTGAGATTATTGCGAACAATGTACCTGCTGGATAGCAGTGAGTCAAACATCTCAAAATGAATTAAACCTGTGGAGTCCATTGCGACCTTACTTCAGAGGCTACGACCTGTGGAAGTGGATGCATGCTCACTGACCTATTCCACTCAAGAATGGACGTACTTCAGTCGCTCTTGTGGTCATGGTGGAACGCGAACCGTTTTACTTGAATTCGCTAAAACCGTTTAATTTGATTTGCACAGGAACCTTGCAATGGTTCAGCTGCTAAATCTTGGAATAGGATGGTTGAATCAAATAGCAACACTTTACGCTGTGTAGGGAAAGCAGATATTTCCCTTAGGAATGCTGGTGCTTCTAATGGTTGGACTAGACAGATGAAAGATTCCTTTGGTGATTTGTAGAATGGCACTATAATATACAAAATTGACTTTTTACGTTACAAGAAGCTGAATATTTCTAATTTGCGCATAGACTTGAGATTCAGGCGTCAGGCAGTTCGGAGAGAGGCACATGGTCAAGATGCTTGCTCTTGTTAAAATAAGTCTGGCTTATCACAACTGGTTTGTTTTGCCTGAGAGACCGGTTCCTGATGCACGTGCACTATTTGTCTTGCCAGAGTATTTGAAGATGGCTCTGAGCAAAAGTGTCATGAGGAACGTAGCTCGGTTCAGGATTTGAGGACATGGGTTGAGGTTTAAAACTGGTTTATACGGCAGGAGTCCGGACAGGAGTGCACGTGTTTGCAATTTATGTGAAAACGGGGATTATACTCAAGATGAGAAACAGGCTATTGTTTCATGTATGGGCACCGAACATTTACGGCACCAGTTCACCATTTGCTTGAAAATATTTCTGACGGTGATATCAAAGGTTTTGTTCTTCACCAACATAACTCCAGAAGTTTACAAATTTATTAGTGCAGCTGTCGATCTTTTTGATTTATTTATTTGTTGGGACCTATAGGTTGAGCAGCCATGCCAGGCTGGAGGCCTTTGTAATACAAAATAAACTAAAACCAACTTATTTGAATTCACGCAAGGGTGAAAAGTTTGTGAAGATTAGGGCCTCTGTAATGTCAACAAGACTAGTAATCTACACTTTCATGTTTCTGTGTAGCCTGTAAATTTGCAGGCAAGCAGCATGCTTACGGGAAGGCCCCTGACAACATATTTTTGTTCCAAACCCATTGTCATTATACCAAACAAACTTTGAAGTGGATGCCAGCAGCTTTCTAGATATTAAAGTGCACCTAAAATTACTGCGTCTATCTAAAATAGCAAGTGGGCAGGATCAAAGGACAACTTTGCATCTTGAACAGCTAGCTAGCTTTAAGGAAGCTCTACTTGTGCCTTTGCACCATCCAAGATGCTTTGAAATGCAAACTCTTGCTACAGTGCGAAGCCATGAGGCACACTACCCTGCGGTTAAAGCAAGGGTGACCTCCAGCTACAGGCTTTCCTGTCACCCCTGCCCCAAAGGCACTCGGCAGCATCGTGATATGACTTTGAAAATGCCTTCCCAGGAGTAGAGGCTGATGGCGGAAGTCAAGTGGTACAGCTTCAATTTGAGTGAAGCCTTATTGGCAATATTTTGGGGGATTCAGGGACGGGGACAACTGGCTAGCACTTTCCAGTAAGCCCGTGTTTAGGACTTCTTGGACATTTTCCATCGGTTTTGGGCATCTTCAAATCTCCAGTCCTTCATATAACTAGAGCCTAAGCAATTGATTTTAGTGACCTTACCAATTAGGGCAGCATGGCATAAAAGCACATTAGACAGAGATTGATGCAAAATTTGTTCTCTTCTGGTCCTAACATCACCTTAATTAGCGACTTTCACACCCGAGGCTCATCTCACCTGCGTCTTTGTGCCCTCCGGTAGCACCTGACTGATGCCGAAATCAGCCAACTGCATGTGCAAAAGTAAGCTGTAGTTGGTGCATCATGGTTAGAAAACCACTATCTGAAACTTGCGCGGATTGAGCCGAAAAATTTCTGGATTTATATATATTATTTATTAGTAAACAGTTATCGTGAAGAGACCGGACTGAAAAGAAATGTGGGAAATGTTTGGAAAAACTCTCATGGTGCGGTGCGTGGAAAGGCATACGCACAGCAGATTGGCCGGGAATAAGCTCCATATATTCTGAATAATATTTGATAACATTAAGAAAATAATGTACATTATTGTTGCCCATTTTGGGGCGCTTAAAAATGAAAGTCTGACACTTTTCTGAACAAGACTGTGATGTCGTGATGTGCAATTTTATCGCGTGTACATTTCATATAAATACTTATATATCACATAACCCCGGAATTAAAAAATTTCAGAGAATTTCCCCTGATGTCCTTCCCAAAAGGGCACCGCCGTTTAGGCTTAGACAGTTGTGACGGCTTGACGAGGCTCGATGAGATCGACTAGAGGCTGGTACACCCTTAATGATGATGATTAAGGCGTGTGTGTGCAATTACTTAGAGCAAAACACAGACCAAACATTAACTCCATCCTCCTTTCAATCCTTGTCTCCACCTGCGCGCTCCAAGCTCGCGAGGCTGCAGGGCGGCGTCCACAACACTGCCCAGTAAGTACCTGGGTGGACTCACGGACACACACAGGTCCGTGGCCATGATTTTCGGTCCCCCAGCCAAGGACCCCAAGATCTCACCATTTCCTAGGACCACAGTAGAAAGTCTATCAGAATTCAGAAAGCATGCATGCTCAAGCTCTTTCAGGTGAGCACAGGGCCACAAATCAATAGGAGAGGGAGGTTCTTTGCCAATAGTGACCTGATGTTGCCTGACGTGCTGGCACTCATTTCAAATCCCACAGAGCACGCTGGCAGTTGCGCTTGAATGAAATATGACATAGAGGACAGAGCACACTGGCAGTTACGCTAGAATGGATTCTGCGGGTGGGGCGACAGATCTGAGCAAGAGGGATTTGCCTCAAATGAAGTGCTGCAGGAGGAATCAGCATGCTGGCTGTTCACGCATGAAGCAAGAAGTGATGCAGTGCTGTGATGCAGTGGTAGGAGGAGGAGGAGCAGTCAAAGAGTTGGTGGGCGTGCTGCGCTTCCTGGATATACACTCGATACTGTTCTCTCAGCAGTTGAAGGCTGTGCTAACTTTTCGAGCGTTCTGACAGTTACCACACAAGGACAAGGGATGGTGATAGCCTTGTTGTATGATGGATGAAAATCAGGACATCAGACTATTAGACCATCGTCAGGCCTTGAACATAATTTTAAGTGCTACACTAGATGTGACCTTGGTCTTGATCTGGCTGCTGCATGAACAAGAACATGCCTGGTCCAGGCGCGCACACAACACAGCACTGAGATTTCAGAATTCTGTCTGAGTTGAGACTGGCATCTTAAAACTCAGAAACCAACTCTTTCACAAGCACACACACACACACCACAACACAGCGCTGAGCTCGAGCTGTCAGATGCCAGACACCTGCACTTTCACAAGCACATACGCTGGAAAGGAGGTGACACATTGGCTCATTAAAAAATGTGTTGCAAGCACATAAACCTGCTTGTGCATTTCCTTCCATGGATCACACAAAAACACAGGATGCTGCAGCATGAGTTCAGGGCACCTGCAGAATGAGTTCAGAGCACCCGCAGAATGAGTTCAGGACACCTGCGAATCATATGCTACACAGGCAGCTCGCGGCCTAAATTTCCTGGAGCTGAAGGCAGATATCTCTCAAACAGCTGGCAGCAATGGACAAAGGCCGCATCCTTACTCCCCAGCAGCGGCGACACTTCACGCGGCTTGAGAACCCCTCAAGGGGCTTCACATCCAAGATCTACAACAGGATCGATTCAGGAATCCGCCCACAGCGTGTACATGTCCTCCAGTGGTGGCTGTCACATGATGCAAGTTCATTCGAGCTTAGGCAAAGCTAATGCAGTTCAAGAACTGTGATTTTCAGTCTATCATTTGGTGCACCCAGGGGCCACTGCTTAAATCATGCTTTGTACACCCCAAAAAACATGCACAAAGGCAATGCAGATACATTTCTCTAATACCCCATATCATATATATTCTGTTTTGCAGCAGAATCCTGTGTCTGGTCGTGGCATGCTTGAGGATTGGGAACTGAAATGAAACCTGCCATGCCATCGATAGTGATGAAAGCAATGACAGCAATCACGCACGCACACACACATACACACACGCGCGCGCACGTGCGTGCGACTTGTCTTCATTCAAAATGGACAAGAAAGCATTGCCCCTGAACAAATGCTGGAAATGCATGGCCCCCTGCACCACGGCTGCCCTGCACGAAACAGCATCTCTCATTTCATTATTCTAATGCCTGCCTGTGCAGTCGCTGACAATCTTTTACGTTGCTGGCTTCTTTGCCAGCAACGACAGCCAAGGGGGGCTTGGGCAAGGTGGAATCCAGCGTGAAGCAGCACAAGTGCCCCCACCTGCTTAGCGCCTACCAGGAGCTCCTAGGCCTAGGCAACCTCAGGCGTCCTGTGGTAACGCCCTGAAGTTCCAGAGCCAGGACAACCATGAGCACCTCTGCGCTGTGCTCACCGGCCAGGCCTGCACTCTGGCCATCAACAGAGTGCAGTTGCCAGCCCTTCCCGGTGTCCTTTACCAGTGCTGCAGGTGCCTGGGCAAGAGCATGCATCTCCTGGCCTTTCAGAATCTCAAGCGGCACCGGCGGGATGTGTTCCGCAGCGAAAGCACAGAAACCCTCCGTAATTGGAAGGGCCAGCTGCCCAAGCTGCCTCCAGCACTTGCAAGGCGCATCCGCGGGGCTGCTCTGTCCGAGACTGAGCACTAGGTTTCGGTGCAACTGTCAGTGTTGGATGTGCGTTCCCTGTACGTTCCTCCTCTTTGTTGTTCAGTCACCTCAACCGGGGTTGATATACCGGTGTGTGTGGACATTGTGCACAAAAACTTCGTGTAAGATGTGATGTAACTGTCTGTGGTAGCTGTGCAGATAAGAAAGTATCAGATTGCCAGGAATTTTCTGACCACATGTTTGGCAGGCTTTATTTTAAATGTTTAAAATGTATCGATACATATTTAGGAATGCAATTTCTAATCTTACATCTCGAGTATGCCTTTTACAACGCGCTTAGACCGGCAAAATCGTTTGACTGCGCAGCACAGGTTTGCGTCGTTCATCATGAGAAGGGGTGAGGCATAAGACACAGAAGGGAGGCACACTATGTGATAACACAGACGTTGCGTGAGAACAACTGAAACACTTCCGGAAGTCAGCCAGCTGCTCGTGCAAAAGTAAGCGCCAAAACAGCATTTGAGGGCAACAGCATAGACACAGGCATACAGGTGTGTCATTTGGCTTATTTTGTAGCAAGTAATATGAGTGTGTCAATCTAGATGCGTGCTTTGTATCTTTGTATATCTGTATGTGTGTCTTTGCATACGTATATGTAACCACATGTGTGTCTTGCACGTATGTAGCTTTGTGCACGCACAAGCATAGCTACGAGCTTGCATGATCAAGCGTCTCTGGTACAAACATCACCAGATCTTCGAGTCTCCTCTTCAAATGAGCCCCATTCACTCAGCAATTAAAGGCCTCCTTGGAAGTTACAGTACGTGTGACTTTAACGTGCAAGGCAAGCACAGAGCAGGGACACTCAGGCTTACTTATTTTTTGAGGGTACAATCAGCAGTGAACAAGCAGGCAAAGACTCCTCTCAGATGCTGTTCAGAGATACAAGTACGTAAAAGGGCTGCAGCCTACGAGTATGCCTATGATTAAGCTGCATGCAATATGGGAGGAGCTTTTGCAATATAGGTTGTGAGAGTACTGGACTATTAACATCAGAAATACATTGCAGACTGCTTCAACACCTCACAACATCCCCTCATATTTCAACAAAGCCAGTCGTCTTGTTCTTATTTCAGAAACTCTGATGTTGACCACCATTTTGGCATCACACCTACCACTCAACAAAATAACCGCACTAAGGAAAAGGGATTCAATGATTATCGATTCAGTTTTTAGACGTGGCTCACTGCCCTGATTATGACACATGTCATCGATGCACCTCTGCATCACCACACATCGTACCTTGGCTACGAAGCCCCGCCGGTCCTTGTCTGACGTGCGCAGCAGGATGTTTTTAGGCTTCAGATCTCTGTGGGTGATGCGGTGAGCATGCAGGTAAGCCATGGCAGCAGCCACCTCTGCCAGTGTCATGCTCAAGGCCTCCAAGTCTACCGCACCAGCACCCTTGCTCTCACTCCCATCCTCATCCTGCACGTGCATTTACAAAGGTACAGTCTCAAACACAGATGGCTATGACTACCAAGATCGACAACAGGTCTGCCACAGGGTAGGCAGCAGACAGTCCCCCATTGCCCTCGAGGCAGGAAACCCCGCACTACATGTGACCTATTTCTAGCGTGTGGTGTATCATTTACAGTTACAGTGATACAACTCACCTGCTTCCAGTTACGTGCTCTGTGTAACCTCGTGCTAGAGCGGTAACATTCACAGTGGTAGAAATTGCGTTCGCTTCTCCTTCTGCCCTCTCCTTTTTGTATCCTTGCATTCCAATCTCCAACTCTGCTACCCCTCTGAACTTACAGTTCACTTTTTCTCACCTGGTCTCCGTCGTCGGTGCAGCAGCTCTCCTCAGTACCCTCTGCTGCACCACTTCTTGCTACCAACTTTGCCTTGACAGCCACCACGGCTGCTGCTACTGCTGCAGCTGCCCTCTGAGTGGCAGATGAGCGTTCTGTACCTTTTGTATCCTCCCCCCCTAAGCTCCAAGCTTGGCTACTCCCCCTTCTGGACCGCACCCTGAAAATAAAAAATGAATACAAAAGCTTGTTTACCAACAAAGACTAAGAAATGAGGACAGGGATGAAGGGTGCATGCACGCATGTGTGCGTTTGTGTGACAAAAAGATAAAATTGCAGAAGAATGAGGGCAATTACAACCATACAAACCTGGGAGGAGGATGACTGTGCGAGTGCAGGTTCAGTCACATGGGCACAACAAATAGAAAGGGCATTGGTTTCTAACGTGTACTTGACTCTACTTAGCGCAGCAAGCGTGAAATAGACAATTCTGTACCTTTCTTTTGCTGCACTGTCGCTCAGGTTAAACGTGTTGTGCTTGATAGCATCTTGCAAGGATCCGCGGTCACAGAACTCCATGATGATGTGAGTCTCTTGCACAACCCTGCAACTTGTTGAAAAGAAGTACAGTCCTGTTCTATCAACAACAAGTAGTAAGTAGTAATAACCTGTTGCGCTTTGGCAGGCATTATTTCCTTCTATGCCACAAACAAAGCAAGTGTCGACACCAGTGGCTTTTTTGCAAACCATGACCTACGTGCTAACCTTTTATTTGCACTCCACCTACCTATGGGGAGAAAGGAACCCAGGCTGGGTTGGAGGTTGCTGCTTTAGGTGCACCACCCGATAGTCATAAGTTTGCACGACCTGCATGAGCAATGGCAGCGGGAGCAATGCTCAAACATTTACAAAGCACAGAAGGGCGGTGCACCCTTCACAAATGCAAGAGACAAAGGACCTGTCTTCCATTGAAAAAGGCCTTATGCTTAGGGCCTAAGGTTTAAATGATACGTTCGTCAGATTTTATTTTAGTTTTGTGTTACGCCTTGGCGCGCCTTGGCGAGGGCACGACCCACCCTTATATCTTATATCACGTAAGTACCAGAGTTCAAGAGTCTGTCCGAGGAAAAGTATGGAAGTGGTTTTGCGCCAAACAGGGATGTGTCATACGGTACAATACGTGTTAAATACAAAAATTACGTATAATACGATCGTATTATACAATCGTATTTTTAAGCAATTTTGGGAGTGCCGATTTTTGACCCAAAATAGACCCAATTCACCCTAAAATCGCCCAGAACGTCTCCAATTTTTTTCCAATATATTAGATGTTGTTTATTATTTTATGTACAAGCGTTGGAAGCTCGCTAAAAGGCCGTTTTTGGGGCGAAAATTACCTAATAAGGCCAAAATTTGCCAAATCCGACGAATTTTGCAACCGTATATTACGGCCTGATTTGTTAAAAAAAATACGCATTACATATGATACGGCGTATGACATCCCTGGCGCCAACGGAGTTGATGGGTAATATTCCTGCAATGAAATCACTACCAGACAGATCGGTGTGCAATTTGCATCCGTGCATTAAGGCGGCTACCAAAGCAAGGCACCCCATCTTCCCCCTGCTGCTCTTTCTCCTTCTCCATCTTGTCGACCCTCTTCCCCTTCCTCAGGTTCAGCACTTTGTCATCACGCAAGAAGGGGATGCTGTACAGTGATGTGCCGTGCTGCATGCATGCATGCATGCTTGGAAGGAAATGGGACTAGAACTTTACCACAGACTTTGCAGGGCCCCACACAGTCTGACAGCGCATCGCCAAGACAGTTTGACCATTCAGCCTTACTATTCAGCAGTGCTTGGCTCTAAGCCTCATCAGGAGTTCTGCGGGCGCCCATGCGCACCCGGCGAGCCACGCCACCTGCATCCTTTTCAAACATGCTTCGCCCTCACCCCATTTGTTTCCTAATAAAACGTAATGTTACAGAAACATCCCTGAAGTGGAGTACTAAATCTGGTCTTTTATTGACACCATTCAACATTGTATCATAATTATGTGGCCACCCTGTACCCTACCTATGCCTAAACGCTCATGCGTATTCGCTGCTCAGCATCGCAGATGCCACGGTGCATGCTTGCATTCGCTTGCCTAGCCCACAGGTAAAACATACACACACACTGCCACTGTGCATACTTGCATTTGCTTGCCTAGCCCACAGGTAAAACACATACACACACTAACACGTGCATCAAACGAGTCCACACATGACACACGCACATTGGGATGCTTGATGGTAGACGTCATGGCACCCTCAAGCAGGGCAGCTCGCCTTCCACTGGCATCCAGCTGGTGTGAGTCCCTATCCCTCCCACCGTCCTCAGTGCACCCTGTAAACTCGTCGCCATGCTCCAAGACCTTGACAGCCACCTGTTGGTGCACAGGCATCACATGAGGTCATACAGTACACCAACAATACAGTACATACAGTACATGCATCATCACATGAGGTCATACAGTACACCAACAATACAGTATATACAGTACATGCATCATCACATGAGGTCATGCAGTACAGGCATAACATGAGGTCATAAAGTACACCAACAATCCTGCCTCCTCCTGGATGTTAGGCTTCATGTGGAACCCAAGTATGTCGAGACGGACGGTTGCTACATCTTACACATTATTACCAACTTGAAATTTCTATTGTAATAGCGCAGGCTTTAGCTTCCCCCCCACCCTGCCTAAATGCAGAGGGAGCCTCATCTAATGTCTAGAGCAACCAAGAAACGAAGTGTAACCTCCCTTTTATTGTTATTGCTCAAAAAGTAGATGTGTGCTTCTTCATAGCTACAAATGAAGGGCAGAGCTTAGCCAAACAAATGCCTTGAGCACCAATGAGGAAGCGTTCTACATTAACACCTAGTTACGAAGCATTCTACAGTGACGCCAATGAGGAAGCGTTTTACAATTGACACCTACAAGCGTTCTACAGTGGTACCTACAAGCATAGGATCAGAGCAGCAATCCGCCACTACATATTTGTGACATGATGCGTACCACCATTCCATGCCAAAGGGCTTTGTACACACTGCCAAAGCCTCCTCGGCCAATGACACCCAGCACGTGCACAACCAAGGCCGCATCGTCGTCTGTGGTCACGCCCGTCCCAACTGCATTTTGATGCGTCAGGTGCTTGTGCTTCAGCCACGATCATGCAACGTTTAGTTGTAACGGAGATCTGCTAAGGTAGAGCTGCGTGACCGACGCAAGGTTTGAAGCAACCCAAGAAATAAGCCTCAATACGAAGGGGGCAACGCCTTATTATTACCCCTGCGAGACTATGCAAGGTCCTTTTGCCCCTTACCTGACTCAGGAGGAGAGGCTTCTGGATGGACATAATAAAAGATGATAGCAAAAACAAGCGCGCCTTTAAAGCCAATAATCAGAGAGATTTATTAGGCAAATGTTTTCGGGGAGGTCTGACCAGGGACCCTTGCAAATCAGTGTCTTTGCACCAATGCAAGCTATGTGAGGCACATGATGTTTATTATGCAAGTTTGCTTGCCATACACTGCAAAGGGGTCAGAAACATCTGCGATTCGCGATGATGCCACAACTTTATGATTTGAAGACTGAGCGTTATTGAAGTTTCCACTCGAGACTCGAAGCCACGACCCTGGACTGCTTTAAGCCTTGTCTCTCAATTCCTCTCCCATCCCCTGAGTCCCGTAAAAAGGCATTTGCATGTAACTCCCCATCACAGGGTTGGTGTGTGCACAAGTGAATTGTTTGAGTGCACGTGTGTGAGCTGCATGTGAGCGTGTGTGCTCGGGTATGTGTGGGTGGATGTGAGTATGCGTGGGTGTGAGCGTGCCGTTTTGTCTGTGTGTATATGTGTGCATATGTGCATACTTGTGTGTGTGAGTGTGTGTGTGAGTGTGTGTGTATGAGCGTGAGTTTGAGAGTGTATACGTGTGTTTGTGCACGTGTGTAAACTGTGTACGGTTTGTCACACACACACACTCTTAACCTTTGTGACCCCTGTCCAAAAGAGGGTCATTCCTTGACAGCGCTGTTTTTCTACACAACCTGCTACCTTCAAATTTCCACAAGAAGGTGCTTAGAGGCGCGTCCATGAAAAACATCTCGGACAAGGAGAGATGTGAACGCAAAGTGCGAGTTTATTGCATATATATCAAGGTGTCAGCCTTGGGGCGCTTTTGATGCAAATAGCTTGACTGTGTGCGTAAGGTTTCAAGAGGCACAAGGACAGACCAAAAGACAGCTGAAAACAGGTTCATAATTAATTTAGAACAGCTTATCACCCAAATTTGTCTCGCCATCTGTCTTCCACTGCAAACTACGTTCAGTAGGACTCAGCCTGACCCGGATATTCACCTGCGCCATCTTCTGCCTGAGGGTGCAGAGTCTGCTGGTGTGGATTGTCGTGGTAGAGTTGCTGGAGGGGGGGCTGATTGCTCAAGTAGTACATGGCGGGGCATGGCGAGCCAGACCAATACCTTTGTGCAGCCATTGGTTGCTCAGGGTCACACAGGGGCGTGGGAGGCTGGTTGTCGTTATAGAGAGCCCAATTTACTCCTCTATCCTGCCATCGCTGGTTGGATCCGCTGTCCCAGTGCCTGCTTTCTTCCATGCAACCTCTGGACATATCCCCTTCCCCCCATGGGTCTCCTCTTCTATGCTCATAAGCCTACGTCATTCATTGTGGCAGAAGTGTAGGGGGCACAAGTTTAACGGCTAGGCGAGGAGAAACACAGTGTGTGCCTACCTACTACCTACTGTGAAGGCATGCCTATAATTCTGACTACATAACAGGCTTTGCAGACAACATCAGCAAATTGAGCCTTCTAATTTTGTGAGGGATACGGGTGTGATACTTCAGTCCTAGATTGTGCAACACGGACCAGCAGACATCACAAATACACACATTTCTAATTGCCAAAATGTAGGGCAGCCAGGAGATGTGAGGTACAACGGTCTGATGAAGCCAGGTTGCAAAAAAGTGGAATGCTGCTCATGGTTTGATCCCTACAATCCTTTGAGCGATTCAAGAGCACAACCCTAATGTGCGCACTGCATGCAAATGCACATAGACGCACGCACGCAGGAATACGCATGCGCGCAAGCATGTTGCAGATAAAAAGAAAGTAAAATTATGCTCACACTCAACACGTAAATACATACATTCCTACCTACCTACTTACCTGTACCTACCTACATACCTACATAGCTACCTACATAGCTACCTACATAGCTAGCTAGCTACCTACCTGCCTACCTACCTACCTACCTACCTACCTACCTACCTACCTACCTACCTACCTACCTACCTACCTACTTACCTACCTACCTACCTTCCTACCTTCCTACCTTCCTACCTTCCTACCTTCCTCCCTCCCTCCCTCCCTCCCTCCCTCCCTACACACATACATACATACGTACATGCATACTTATATACAGTAAAAGTGTACACTTGCGTATGTACACGTTTGTGTGCATGCACATGCGTGTGTGCTTGCGTGCATGCATTTGTGGGTGTGCTTGTGCGTGCGTGTATGCATGCACGCATGTCCGCTTGCATACATGTACCTGCTGCTGCCGTCCTGGTCCCCAAGCTCCCTGGAGTATTCCAGGACATGCTGCAGGTCTAGGGCGCAAAGGTTGCAATTGCTGGAAGGCGCCTGCGGGTGAGGTTGCCTGTGGGAACGACATTACAGGGGTTGCTTCTACGGATGGTGGCATGCGAGGCCAGTAGTCTGCATGCAGCAGCACCTGCTGCTGTTGTTGCTGCATTCGCAGCTGTTCCTGCAACGCTTGCAGCTGCCACAGCAGCTGATCCCTGTCCATGTGCTGAGGCGCCGTGTTTGGGCCTGCTGGCTCGGGCTGCAGGTGCCCTTGCTGCCATTGATGGCCAAGGTGGGGAAACTCCACCAGAGGAGGTGAAAGGTGGGCACGGGGAGGGGCTTGCTGCTCCTTCTCTTGCCTGGCTTGAAACCTTGGCTGGTGAACCTCATCAGCACCCTGTAACATGACAAACAAGGTCCTGATGGTTACAGAATACATATTGCGTGAATTGTGTGTGTACGTTCTGACCGCCCTCCATATTTTTTTAACCAAACATACAATGCTTCCCTCAACCACTCTGCCCTCTACTGAAGGCTACTTAAGATAGCCAAAGAACGAAAACAGTAGCAATTACCTCAACATTGCGTTCGCCTTTTTGCAACGCAGGTGCATTAGGGGGCTGGCGTGCCTGCTGTAGTGTGTTTTGTGTGCGTTTGTATGTGCAAGTGATCAGCGCGCAAGTCTGTATGTGCGTCCCGTGTGCATGCGTTTGACTTGTGTGCAGTTGTATGCACATGTGTACGTGTGGGTATGAGTGGGTGCGTGTGCGTACGCGTGCATGTCAGTGTGTGCGTGGGTTTGTCTGTGCATGAGCTAGTGTGTGTGAATAAAGGTAGCCTTAAGGGATCTGGGGATGGAACAAAAAGTGAGCAAGCTCCAGCAATGGATCAACCTATGTGCTACAAGCGGGTAATATTAGTATGCAGGTGAAGAGCAGCAAGCTGGTAGGGGTTCAAAGCACATGGCATTCTTAGCCCTTCATCCACCTGACAATGCAGCGGCAAGGACAATTGTCAATATCTAGCTTTGCTTATCTTTTGCACCGCACGTCTTCAGCAATAACATAACCACCTCCAGAGCCACCTCCAGCGAAAAGGAGCAAGATGCTCTGCTGCATTTAATAGACGGTGACCGTGACTTTGGCCGTTTCAGGCAAGGGTACACAGTTTGAGCAGGCACAGACGCTTTACCTCTTGAGGCTACTGACCTTAGCAGAGGATGGCGTGCTGCTGTCAAAGGACAATGGGTTGGGTACCAAAAGAGGTATGGCGGCGGAATGAGAGCTTCGGGAGCGCGAGAGTGAGCGTAGGTGTGAGGATATAGATGCAGTTGAGCGTGAGAAGGAGGTCGGCATGCCAGGGAAGGTGTTCAGGAAAAGGCCAGAGGCCAGGTTGGAGTGAGAGGGCAGGGAGGAGGGCAGGGAGGAGCGAGAAAAAAGCAAAGGGAAATCCACGTTTTTGGTGCATTGGGAAAGACGCGTGCGGCCATGGCGCTTGAGCCTATTGTGTCGATGCAGGCGGGAGGGATGTGAGGAATGGACATGAAAGGTCTGCGATGAGCGGAGAGGTGGGTGGGGGGCAGGGCGCAAGAGATGCTGCTGCTGGGAGTGAAACCTGTCTTTGTCACTGTCACTGTAATTGCCGTCTTCCCTATTCTTCTTGTCAGTATCACTGCCGTCCTTGTATCTGTTTGTTTGCTGCTGGGATGCAAATGGGTGGTGCAGGTTTGACGTATCCATAGGATTCGTCTCAGGCTGCTGCTGCTGCTGCTGCTGTCGTATTTGCTGCTGCCAGAGCTGCTGCTGCTGCAGCCAATCATGATACCTTAGCTGCTGCTGTTGCTGGTGAAAATGCTGCTGGCGTCTTTGAAGAAACTGCTGCTGCTCTTGCTCCAGTTCCTGCTGCGACTTCTCCCCTACTGGCTGCTGTTGTAAATCCAAGCAATTGATGTGACCAGGAGGCGGTGGTTGATTAAAGGCCTGGGAAATATCACTGGTGTTGTGCTGCAGATGGAAGGGGAGAGGAATAGCATCACGTGGAAAGACAGCTCAGTTGAATGCACAAGCGCGTTGAATGGCATGCTATCAATATGTGAGGTGAAGAGGGAAAAGGGCAAGGATCCAAGCTGTATCGATTGTCTCAAACTGAGGAAGCAAGGAAGTGACTAACTACCACAAGGTAAAGCCAAAAAAGTAAATGGAACTCATCCATGATGCCGTCTATAATACGGCACACCTACATTTACTGAAAAACCGCCCTGTGGCAATGCACGTCGTTTGGTCGCACACACGCATGTGTCACACCTGCTGGCCATTATATAAACCACGTCCAGGGGGATTTATTGTGTCTGCCTCTCCACTGCCATGGCTGTGACTGCTGCAGCTGAGGATAAGCGCCAGCTGCTTGGACAGATGCTGCAAGCACAAACAGAATCCAAATCAGACCACCGCCTTCAGTCAAATTGTAATTGCTGGCTTTAAAAGTACAATAAAAGTACAATACCAGCGTTCCTAAAAGGGGGGCAAGCTGTCACATGCGTGATTTTCGGAATTCCGCTACTTCCTCTAAGCACCTCATTCCTCTCCCTTTCTCTAATTTAAACCCTCTTTAGGTTTCTGTGGGCAAACGCTTCACTCAAGTCCTGCTACACTCTCTGCGCTACGTAACTCCACGCTACTTAACCACCAATCGACAAAAAAATTATCACATCACAGCTGTTTCCTGCAACCCCTGCTTGACAAAGATACAGTGCCAGACAAAAACACATATTTGTAGTAGGGCATGCGCATGATCACGCATGCATTTGTAAATATACACACGCAAATGCGCAAGCACACACGCATTTGCAAATACCATACGCATTAATGTACATGCAAAGGCAAGTTCACAAACAAATGTACATACCCTCGCACACACTTATGCACAGGCATACACACATGCACGCACACCCACATGAACAAATACACACGCATGCACATGCGCACGCATACACGCACAGACATGCACATACACGTGCACATGCACCTGCACAAAAACATGCACGCATGCATATGCACTGAAATACACACACACACACACACACACACACACACAAACTGCTGAGTTCATTGTGTAACACTTGAATTCCAATTTTTAGAGTGAGGCAAAGTGATATCACTCGTGCTTTTTATCTGTGTTTCTCTCAAAATTCTCCACCTTTTAAATTACTTGGCCCTTACAACTGCTGTTCCTTTCTAGTTTGAGTTTACTTTTAAAGCCTTTTTCCTTATTCCAATGCAGTTGTGAGTTATACTTGTATACAATCCACTGCCATCTTACGATGCAAACGTAATAGAAGTGCAGCCTGTGATAGCCCCCAGGAGCCAGTGTGAGGCCAATGCAAGGGCGATCGATGCACAAGTGACAGGTGTTTGGGGCAGAATGTTGAGCAACTGTACAGTTAGGAAACTGTGCGTGCGTGTTTATTCCAAGCTTCTTGTCCAAGGACGCATCTGCTGGTTCAGGAACATGCTGCAGGCATTAATTTGGTGCAATTCAGTGCAGTTTGGTGCCGCGCGCGCAATTTGGAACATCAGCCCGCTGCAACAGGCAGTTATGGCGTGCATCTCCTGCGCCTGATACTGATTGTGAACGTCATAATTAATAGTACGGGCATCAATTTAGTCTAATTCAACCTGTGTGTACATGTTGGTGCGTGTGATTGGCAGCACGCACATCATACTGTCCTGACCTATTTAGGTCACTCTGACGAGTACTTATTAAAGTACGCTATGTTTTGACACGCCAGAAATGCAGGGTGGTGCCTGCTGGCGCTACTTCTGCAGGTGTGAACAGCGTGCACACTTTTTCTGTAGGTGTGAATAGTTACACCAGTGTCTTCTGCAGGTGTGAACAGTGCGTGCACACTTTTTGCCAAAACACCTCAAAACATTGGCAGAAAGCCAGGGCCTGGTAGGATTCCTCTTTCTACATGTTAAGATTAGTCTCTTTCTATTCTACCCATGGCACCGCACTTGCATTACTAACCAGTGCTGTGCTTATACGCCGTATCTCCATTTTCAGACCGTATATACGGTACGGTTACGGTACGGTACGGTCCAAATGAAAATACAGTACGGTTCCGATACGGTACGGGAAACCGGTCGACCGTACAAGCTTGCATGGCCACCCGTTTTTAAAGGCGTGCCCGCCCGCCACTCAAAATTTCCGTCCCAACAACTATCATTATATTATACTTATAATTAAGGAATTAAACAAAGATGAATAGAGGCCCAACACAAAAGAGGCAAAGGCAGGCTTTGGGGGAGGCCAGCCTGCCTGACCCCCAAAGCCTGCTGAGGGCCCCTGCATACCCCCCTGCAGCAGGCCTTCAAGTGGGCCTGATTCAGAAGCAGGCAAGGTTTAGGAAGAATGCCTGGGTGTGGGAGCAGTTTGACATGCGTCCAGTTCCAGCAGCAGGAGCAGCAGCAGCGGGGGGTGACCAGAAAATGGCAGAGGAAGAAGAGGCTGCAGCAGCCCCAGCTCCAGCAGCAGCAGCAGCAGCAACAACAGCGACAGCAGCGATGGAGGTTAAGTATGCATGCAAGCACTGCCCAAACGCGAGGTCAGCGCACGAGGCCTGCATGAAGGAGCACCTAAAGAATCTGAAGAATTAGCAGATTAGCAGCAGCCGGGGGAAAGGAGACAGTTTTGAATTTTGATGCCTATTATGGACCTTTTTGGTCCTTTTTAGAGCCTTCTAAACGGTGTGGGCTTCCTTAGCCATTTGCAGAGCTGAAACAAAGCTCAATCTAAATTTTTTGACTGAGGCTTTCAAAGTTTGGACCGTACCGTACGCCGTACCGTATTTTACCGTATATACGGTCTAAAACCGTATAAATACGGCTGTACGCCGTATTTCCGTACCGTACCGTATAACCGTACACCGTACCGTACACCGTGTTGGCACAGCCTTGTTACTAACCCATTAATAACTTCAAGGCACAATTGCAGGGTTGGCCAGAACCGAATATATACGGTGTAGATGTAATTTTTGCAGGGATTTTATCAAATACATGGCCATATACGGCGTATACATACTACAAATCTGGCCAACCCAGCAAAATTAGGCGCTAATGCTACCTGCCCTTAATCATACCTCTCTACTTGCGCCGTAACATTCATAGATCATAATCATAACGAGTCAATACATACATACAGGAGTCTGATCAGTTCAAAATGGCTCCAAGGACTCAAAAGTGATAATGAATGAATAACGAGAGGTCAGGAAAGCGGCCCCTAAGTCCTTAAGTGAATTGAAGACTTTTGGACGAAACTGGGCAATCACCGTAATTGCAAATTAGAAGGCAACTACACTGAGGGATGCCTTTCTGAACAGGAACTCAGCTTATGCCCAGAGCAACCAAGCCCATGCCCCCTCTGAACTACCTGCTCTTGCTCCTCCCATTCAGTAGTATGTCCATAGCCCAAGCGCAGCACGCCCAGCACACGCATGTTTACAACCAGGGGCAAGCAGGCCACGCTTTCTAGACCAAGTACCAGACGCATGAAATGCAGGTCAGTATAAGTACCTAATAAGAGCAGGTGGAAAGATTTGAGGTGTGCTGTCAGCATTCAAAAACATATTCAGGCATGTGCATCACATTGACCAAATACGTAATTAATCTGTGCTTGGTAAGTCCACTGAGCACCTTTGCTAACCAACAACAGTATATTAAGACACAGCCGTCTCTCTGGCTAAACAAAACGTTTAGGCAAACAGGTCAGAAAATATTTGCAGCTTCGGGCGTTGCCTCATACACACCAGAAACAGCTGAGACTCATACACACCAGAAACAGCTGAGATGTTGTCAATAAACACAGGCCGGCATGTGGTAAGGACGTGGTACACGAGGGTGTGAGGTACAACAGCAACGTTGACGCGAGACGTTGTGTGTGGGCCACTTTCCTTGGAAAAGAAGGTGTATATGCTATAGCAGGAACAGGCACTGCGAGCAGATGAAGGGGCAGGTCAAGAATAATTGCTCTGTGCACTAGGCTGTGGGCAACCTGAATTGCATGTGCGCACAGGCTCTGAACACTAATGCGTTTTGCCGTCCTGCCTCATATTGACTCCTGACTCACCTGTTCAGTGACTGTTTGGTGACTCACCTGTTCAGCAGGCAGATGGATGAATGGCTCATGCCTGGGAACACATCTCGCAGAGCAGCAGCAGAGCCAGAGATAAACTCCTCTATTGAGTACACACCCGGCTGATGATCCAAACCCTGCATTTTCAAGTATATGAGATGAGAAGGCGAGATGTTTTTAAGCCTGACATTTTGTGCCAAGTATAGAAAACATGTTGGACATCCATGGAGCTTGGCTCACCAACTTCACTTGTTTAGGAGGCTCCAACTTTAAGATCCACCAAAACTTAATTAGGCAATCATGACAAATAGTGTTACTTACAATTCATGTACCTGATGGAAAGCATGTATGTGTGTGCCTGGGCAAGCCAGAGATTTCTGAGTTCATCCAAGTTGTAGATGTAATTCAGCAAATTTGCCGTCATACAGCAGCAGGTCCATCTGAACACCCAGGAATTCATGTGAATGATGAAAATGAATGATCTCAGCCAAAGAAGCCTGGATGATCTACCCTTGAAAGTCAGGGCCTGTAGTGGTGTGTGTGGTACGTGATGCCGCGCGTGACTCGCGATGCTGCACGCTGGCAACGGTCACATCAGACCTAATCTTGACGAGTTTCAATACAAAGTTGCTAATATGACGTGTTTGACACAGGAACTCCTCACAACCTCCTTTGTTCCTCACCTGCATAAAAGTCTTGAAGCCAGCCAGTGCTTTAGCACGCTCTTCCAGGCTCTGTTGCACGTGAAGAATAGCAAAAAGAAGAGTGAGCAGGACAACATGTGTTGGCTATTTACAACATCCTCCTCTTTGTCTTAAGTCACAGGCAAACAACGTCTGGAAGTAGAAGGAGGAGGGTGAAACAACTAGACGCACTAAGCATAGGAGGTGGACAGGCTACTGTTGCGAGAAAAGTTAGCTGGAACTTAGCTGAGCATTGTCAATACTTTGCAACTTTACCCATACAAATCACCAACACCTAGACCCACGCAACCATGCACCCACACAAACACATATTAACAGGCGTGCAAGCAAGAAAGTGGCCCGCAGGTTTTGCTTGATAGCCAACCTGCTGGTTCTCTGGTATCTCGTTCGTCTCATCATGAGGTAAGTATCCGTCGGGAAGGAAGCAGTTGAACACAGAACTGAGAGGAGACGAGGCTTTTCTTTGCCGTAGGTGAGATGCACTTGAGGTATTTGTACGCGCGACGGGGGAGAAAGAGTTGGAGAAAAGTTGGGGATTGCAGGAGGAGCTGCATGTGTAGTAGGAAAAGGGACGAGGTCTAAGAGCAGAGCAGTGGAAGGAATAGCATTGGAATGGACGCAGACGAACAGGCGCACGCAAGCACTCCTGTAATCAACCGGATTAAAGATATTAGATACACCGAAATTCTACCTAGACCCAGAACAAGTAGGTTGACGGTTGCTCTACTTTTGAGCTTTTCACTGCTACTTCTCGTTGACTTAAACATATGACAGCTCACCTAGTCCTGGTGTGTGTGTCCTGGTCAGAGACAGATACACCAGAAGGACAAGCTTTTAACTCATTGAGTGATACGCTAGAGGTGGTGAGGAAAAGAAGTCCCAGTACCTGCACAGCAAACAACAAATTGTGTTTGGTCTAGTTACAATATTTAAAATTTTTACGACCCTGCGCTTGGGCCACCACCCCATACAATGTCATTCGAATTTGCACTTAATCGTAAGCCCTCCCTCTAATGGAAAGTGAATCTGTAATAAACACATACCATTACCTTGTTTATAACCTATCTACCTACCTTACTGTTTCTTATGAAATGCAAAATTTAATTTTGGCGAGATGCAATCTGGTAGTAAATCAATTTGTACACAACAAGCTTTTGTGTAGCCCCTTTTATAGTTTAGAAAGTTGCATAATTGGAGCGGTTTCACTGTGCCTCTTTCCTGCATTCTCGCTTTTCCTGTGCTGCTGCTGCTGCTGCTGCTGCTGCTGCCGAATTCAATATGGCTGCCTGCTGCATGCAAACAATACCGATGCTCCTCCAACTCACAAGTTGCAGCTCTGTCACGCATGCTTCTCTTGGGAGAGGCCCCAGAAATAATCCAACCATTGTAATTTACTACCATCAGTATGGTACTTTAATATTGACTGATTGCTCTATGGAATGTTTGACAATTTGGGAAGTTGTGTGGCACCCTGCACCCACTTCGGCGGGGATATTTGCACTCCTTGACTCGCACCAATCAACGCCTGCTTCAAGCAATTCGATATTGTTTCGTATTGCTGCATTGTCGAATTTTGAAGTAGGGGTACTGGAAAAGCCTGCAGTGGGAGACCACCACACAAATAATACAAAGGAAGATGAACATCTTATTCCACCCTTCAGCCTGACATTTGCGCTCAGACTTTCAGTGTTGAACATATCGAGTGGGACACGTCAGTAGTAGGAACTTGGTAAAATATAACAAATATAACAGAGGGGGACTACAGAGGCCGAGAATGGGCAATTTTTAATAAGGTCTTTGGCTCATGTGCGGCAAGATTGGCTAGCTCCAACATTACATTAAAATAAGCAGGCTTGTGCGACTACGCCGTACTAGAGCAATTTTGACCGTATTCACGGTACCGTACCGTATCACGTCATACCATACTGAACTAAGACGGTGGAGTTGACTAGTACGGTCTCAAACCGTACAAGACGGTGGTCACCGTACAGTGCGATTTTGGCTCAAAATAATTATTTTCTTCCTGCAACAATTGTTATTCATGAACAAAACGCTAATTGTTCACCAGGAATCAAGTACTGCATCTGATTTTGTTGTCATGCAAGCCACTGCTGGGCCCTTACCCCGAGCTGATGCAGCCGCAACCCAGCCTCAGGGTCGTCCAGGGAAGCATTTTGTGGCGTCAACACATGAGAGGAGCATGCAGGAGGTGGAAATGGGAGGTGTTGGGGCGGAGAGGCCATTCTGAGGCCGTTTTTGCACTGGCAGTGCCAGCTTGGCACCATACCGTACACCGTACCGTATTTTATCGTCTAGACGATAAATTACGGTCGCCAAAATTCGAAAATACGCCGACTTTACAAAAAGACAGTCCGTACCATACTCATAGTACCGTACCGTCTGACCGTCTGAGCACAAGCCTGATTATAAGTCTGACTGTGGGTCTGTGGGTGTAAAATTTGGATCTAGCCACTTTTGCTGCACATGCTTAACTTGCTGTAGCATGAACCCAACTATTTGCTGCCAAATCTTCATAAGAGATCACCTACTGCACCAGGTTCAGTAATACTTGGTGTTTTAGAGTCCTTACTTTAAACAAACATTATTGCAAAATAAATCAAGTAAAAATACCAAGCGGTTGGCGAGGTATGCAACCTAAAATGCTTCTCTCATAGGAAGCACCCATTAAAGGCATACATTCCCCCTTTCGTGAGCATTTTGTCCTGTCCATCTGTACATAGAGCGACTTAACACTGAGCACATGCGCTGGTAGCTTATAACATCAGCTTTATTCTAAAGCTATACTGGTTCCAACTTGATAAAGTGATGTGTGAGTAGTTGCCCCCTGAAAGTTAAATACCGTACTGTACTTATATCACCGCGCTAACGCAAACTTTTTTGACCCCCTTGCTGTATGTCGGGAGCAACTTAATTATTTGTGACAAGGGCCTCGCGAAGCTCGCATTGTAATTAATTTTAAGCATGAACGGGGACAGGGGGAACGTCTCCCAAGCCGCCCCTCAAGGCCCCCAAGGTGGACAAACAGCTTGGTAGGCTGGCCCTCTATTGGTGAGGAAGGACCAAGAGAAGGGCGCCTTCATTCCCTTCACATGTGCACGCACGCACACGTACCCGCATGCACACACACACACACAAATACACACATGTATGGGACATGTATACATATGTAGGTATACACACACTTAAGTACACATACGCACACACATACGCACGCACGCACAAGTACACAATGCATGAACGCATGTATGTACACAACCGTACACACACACGCACGTACACAACGCACGCTCACACGTATGTGCACGCACACACACATACGCACACAAACACGCACGTACGCGCACGCACGCATACGTACGCGCGCACACGCGCGTGCATACGCGTGTAGGTGCAGCTCATAGGGCCAGAAGGCCCTCGCATAGGCTCGCATTGTGTTTATTAATTATGTGTTGCCCCCCTCGCATTGCTCGCATTGGGGCTTATTATTTGAGTTATTTCAAACCTTGGATTGGTCACGGTACCCAACGGTAAAGAGCATATTTAGGCCCTTGCTCAGTGAATCTCCTTTGGAAAATCTGCAACCCTTCCAAAACAGATTTCTAATTGCAGATTGTGAGCCATCACCAAATCTTTTAACCTGCTTTTCACTGGCATGTGAACAAGTGAACGAGCTTTTGCAGGTCCCAGACGGTGAAGTGGAAAGATGAGGCTAGTGCATTTTGGCATTAGCTGGGAATGATTGACTAGCCATTGGGGGGTGTTGTATGGCAATGGATTGCTTGCCGACTCCACCCCCGCATAATACATTAGCTAAAGCCCTGAAAATACCAGTTAGAACATGAAATAGGTTGTTAAGGATTCTAGAACATTAGCTGCTGCTGTTCTGGATGGAAAAAGGGGTCGATGGGTGGAAGTAGGAAATACAAAACATTGACGTTATAGAGGCAAAACTATGATGCAGTTCATAAACTGCTCTTGACGGGTGCAGGGAGTGTGCATATTTCAACCAAACAATCACAGATTACAAAATCCTGGGATACAGGGGCTAGTTCTGTCAGGCACGCTGCGTGCTAAGGTGCTGAACTTAATGCTAAGGTGCTGGACTTAAGCTGGCATGCACAGTTGTTCAGCATTGCACAGCAAACCAAGGTGTCACACAAACATGCATGCCTAAGTGTACAGCAGACTTCTTATTTAGACAATCATATTGTATCGGTGATGCAGGTAGGGTGTTGGCATTGAGCTCTGCACGTCTGTATGTCACAGTTACATCATGAAGCATCACACAAAACACGACAAACAAAACAGCGCAACACACCTGAAGCACCACGCCCAGCATGATGAAGAGCAGTGCTACGTGGATTGTGGAGGCGCCTGATACGACAGGTTGCATGGTGAAAGGCAGCAGCAGAAGAAACAGCTGGGAAACAATGTACAGCGTCGACAGCAGCTGCAGCTCGCCGACCACCAGCATCAGGCACACTGTACACTGCTTTGCAGTTGGCAGGTCACGCAAGTACCCGAGGAGCTGGTACATGGTAAGATGCTGCGGAGGGAAGCAGACAAAGGGGGGTTTGAGGCATGTGCAGCAGGTGTAAATGTTATTTATTTATACGTACGCTTACTTGTGCACGTGTGTACAAGCCTACAAGCGTGCATGCGTGTGCGCTTGTATGCACACATGTGTTTATGTATATGTGTGTGTGAGTGAGTGTTTATGCGTGTGTGTGTATGTGTGTGTGTGTGTGTGTGTGTGTGTGTGTGTGTGTGTGTGTGTGTGTGTGTTGTGAATGTGTGTGTGTGTGTGTTGTAAAAATGTGTGTGTGTGTGAATGTGTGTGTGTGTGTGTGTGTATGTGTGTG
>Ga0307947_1000538_pt1:0-20000 | contig 27021 bp, 26 predicted proteins | sample OrgLakmetagen232_FD_201840 | JGI IMG/M metagenome (GOLD analysis project Ga0307947, IMG submission 201840) | Saline water microbial communities from Organic Lake, Antarctica - #232 | ecosystem: Environmental > Aquatic > Non-marine Saline and Alkaline > Saline | place: Antarctica: Organic...
CACACACACAACCTACACACACACACACACACACACACACACACACACACACACACACACACACACACACACACACACACACACACACACACATACACACACAAGCGCACACACGCAGAAACACACAAAACCCCACACAGATCCAGTGGAGGTGGAACACTGCATCCCCTCCCAACCGGAATCCATCCACCAGCAGCACATACTCGCCCAAGTGGCAATTCTTGCTACGTGGCAGATCAGCAACTCCCCCTTGGAGACACCATAACAATTTTCGGGGGAGCAAGCACTCTTGCGTGTCTCCGCACTCGGAGGGAGGACAGGATGGGAATGCTAAGCCTACTCAGCTAGAGCGACGAGGACAGGAGGAGGAGAAAGAGCAGCAGTCAACAGAAGCGACTGAAACTGTGTGTGAGACAGAGGAGGAGGAGAGTTTTGAGGCACAGCAAGCACCTGCCCCACACTATCGCAGGTTCAGTCTACCAGGCAGGCAGGTAGGCACACACACACGCACATGCACACACACACATACCCACCGCACACACACACACACACATACACACACAGCACAGCACACACACACACACACACACACACACACACATACAAACACATGCATTGGTGTGACCGCACAAACACCACAATTTATTCTGTCATTGTTGTCGTTCTTGCCGATCTTGCCAGCCTGAAGTTACTTTTGAGTGTCGCTGCCGTACCCACCTACAAAAACTGTGAACTGCATTAGACCCCCACAGTACTTGTGTCCCGATGCACAACACCGAACGCTTGTGGAGCAGAGTTAAATTTTTACAACCCTGTAGGTGCACCTGACATCGTCCCCTGCCACCCCCTTTGCCTCCACCACTGGCCTGCCCGCCAGTGCTGAGAGCTCGGTGGGTGTTGTTTTTGCATGCAAGTGCCAGCACTGTCAGGCTCGTTGCTAGGGGCAGGCGTGGTCCATCTCCTGCAGCCATTAGCCATAGCACAATCAAGCTCAATGCTAGGGGCAGACCTGGTCCATCGTGCCATCTCCTGCTGTCATTAGCTGCAATTCCTTTACTTGCCAATTTTGTTCAGGCAACCCCCCTGCATTTTTTTAGGGAGTGACTGAAACATACATCTAAACACACGCAGGTGTTTGGCTGGGTCATGTCCGCTGCCATTCTGGCTGCCATCCGGTTGTCCAGGGAGTCTGCTGATGCTGAACGCTTGGACATTAGGGCTCTGCAGGTTGTAGGTTCAGTAGTGATGCATACACTGGAAACACTGGCACAGCATAAGCACGATGAGCGCGTAATTTCTGTGGGCGTGTTTTTATACACACACGTATTGCATCTAAGCTGACTGTCTCAAGAGTGTCAGTTGCTGTGAAAACCCTGATGTGATGGAGACAGGCGTAGTGGGTTTGAGGAACGGACATGCGTCTGTCTCACCATTCTTAATGGTCCTGCTGCAACATTGGTACGTGCCAGGCCTTGCTGTATTCAAGGCAGCAGATCTGGGAGCATCCCAGCATGGCTTTTCTTTTGTGTGCTTTACAACTTAGGCTGCGCGCCCTTGCTGTTCGGACAGAACAATGTGTCTGGTGCTTTGTCTACTGAAGCAACAGCGATGTGTAACATCTTATAAAATCTGACGTCTCCTTCGCAAATCACCTCACTCAATGGGTGCTGCCAGGCTCGGCAAGCGGAGAGCCGGGTTCAAGATGCAGAGCTGAGAGCAAGGCGTGCTGCATTCCTGGAGGCGGAGAGGAAACAGAAGGAGGCAGATGCAGCTGAGAGGTATGGTAAGCACGTGTTAGTTTGACATATGTGTGTTTGTTTGATACGTGTGTGTTGTGTGATGCATGTGCATACAAGCATGTGTTTGTAAGCTTGCTTGAATTGAGCACTCTCCCTTTCTTACCTTATGCAGTTAGCAGATGATTGCAATACCTGCCGAATGCCTCGTAACCGCATTCCCCACAATACTTCTCATGATAAAACTTTGTTACTCCTGGTTGCATGCTTTATGTGCGCCATGCCATAGATTGCTTGCCTCACACACTACCTGACTGCATGCACAGCATGGTGCAAGCACGACAGCGAGCAGAGCAGGAGGCAGCACAGCGTGCAGCTGAGGAGGCTGCTGACGCAGAAGTTCGCGCACGTGAGGCGGCGCAGCTCAGGAAGCGGCAGGAAGAGGCACGCAAGGTGTGTCTGCATACACAAAGGGTTGGCCTATTCCCTTGGTATAAGCATACCAGGATGATGGTAAATGACTGTATGTTGGGGTTGTGCTTCGATAAGGTACCGTTCGTACTGCGCAACATGGATTTGGCCAAGTCTATGTGTACGTGGCTGTGTTCCCTTTGAGCAATGCACGGCAATGCTCAGGGAGCACCAGAGAGGCGTGCAAAAGGTGTGTAGACTTGAAGTGGCAGTGAGCATATGGACGTTGTTGGTGAAGGTGTTGGTGAAGGTGTAGGCTATGGACGTTGTTGGTGAAGGTGTGTAGACTTGAAGTGGCAGTGAGGATATGGACGTTGTTATCCATGGCATTCCTTTTGGGTGAGACTTGCCTTCCGTCACTGAGGTCGATCACTGATGTCATCTTGTCTGGCCGTAGGCACCACTGCTGCTGCCATTCATAAGTACACTGTGACATGTTGTTGCTCCACCAAATTACAACGCCAAGCTGCATTGCTATTTGCAGCCAGTCATAGTGTCACGGCATAGCTGTTCTTCGGTTTGTCTCACATGCCAGAAGAACGACATGCTTGGTAGTGCCATTCCTCATGTATTTGATGCCGATTGATGCCGATTTGGTACCGGTATTAAGCTTCCGCTTTTCTGTCTGTTTGTCGCACACAGATGTTCTTGAAGTCTGACTCCATGATGGCCGAAGAGCTGGAGCGCCGCACCCAGACAGAGCGCCGCCTGCGGGAGGAGACAGTGGCTAAGAGGGAGGCAGAGAAAGAGGCATACAGGTGGAGGAATTATTTGAGGGAGAGGAGCTACGACTTTGAGGCAGACAGCCAAAAATGAGGGTCGACACTGCTTCCTCTTTCTGACTTCACTAATGCATTTTGCATTTAGCCATAAAATGGGCGGTGCAGGGCTTTCTAATGCTAACGATTGAGCACCCTTCCCTTTAATTTTGTCGTCACAGCCAGCGTGCAGCCTTTTGCATGTATATACCCACCCTTAATTTTGCAGACCGAGGATTTAATAGTGCGCACGCATTCTGAATAGAGTCCTCCAAAACACATCCTCATGCTCTCCTGCTCTTTATTTCACTTCACATGCCTCTGTCTTAGACCTCTCCCTAAACAGGGTTCACCCCTGTTCAGCAATCTACCTGTCCGAAGCGAAGTATACTGCCTGAGCATGTTATGTTATTAGTACGCATTGACAAACCTTGTGCTCCCTCATTAAACCAGACCTCTGACATTGCAGTCACAACGTGAGCAAGCATCAAGAATAGATGCTGCTCAAGCCCACCTGTTCCCCATGTAGTCTTTTGTTCTACATCCATGTATGCACACGATTGAACATAATCTGCCTGTATCATGATTCAAGTAGCAGCGACTGCATTCCTTTCACACACACACACACACACAGACACACACACGCGCGCGTGTGCATGCAGATGCGTGCATGCTGACACACACACAAACAAACACACAATACACATACAAATGTGTGCACAGAGCAGCAGCTGCAGAGCGTGCGGCTGCTGAAGCAAAGGAGGCAGAAGCACGAGCAGAGGTAGCGCGCCTGGTGCAGCAGGTGTGCCCTACATTGCTTGCATGGTAGGATGATGGCAGTGGATTTTTAACAAGGAGATAAAAAGGTTTCAAAGGTTACAGAGATGAAAAGCAAGAGTGATGTGAGTGATATCACTTAGCTACACTATGCAAGATCTGGAGTTCAAAGGTTGCACACCGCACGCCGTACTCAGCATTTTTTTGTAGTCCGGTAAGGCATAAAGTTAAGGTTGTGTATGCACAGACATGTGACATTCGTGCACACAGCTGCGTACTTGACACAAACAAGCTCATACGAACGAATAAAACCAGAATAAAACAAGCATTATCATATAACAGGACTATGCAGTGATGCGATACACCCTAATCACAAATGACACGCATATACACTATATGACCAAGTGCGCAGCTACAAGACAGCATGCACACACATTGCGCATACATGCATTGTCCACTCCCTTGCAGGCGTCAGAAGCTCGACGTGCAGAAGAAAAGAAGCGCATGCAAGCATTAGTCACAAGGTGAGAGAACAGCTACCCTCGACCTTGAGTTAACTTGGACCAATCGCGCATTTATCCTCTATCGTTATCGCACATATAATTGAAGCATGGAAACGAAAATGCAAGCATGTGAAAAGTAGCAAAAGTAATGCCAGTGGTTCATATTTGTTTTTAATGGCTCTTGATAACAAGGCCCTAATGCTGCTCGAACAAAAAGTGCAACATGATGTATGCAGTAAATCTTGTACTATGATATCAACTGCAACTGTGTCCTTGTAGATGGTGTTCAGCTTGCAAAACCGCACCCAGACATGCTGAGCTGCTAGGCTTCCTCTGGATTTAACCTGCGGAAGATTTGAGTGGATACCTAGGGTGAATAAGGGGACCTTGTGTTTCCTTTTTTTAGTTGCGACTCACACATGCTTTGTAGCTCAACATCATTGAGTAAGTGAAGGTCAAAGTTGTTGCCTTACTTTTTTCCCTGGCACCCCTGCGACCACAGTACTGCAACCATAGCAAGTCTATTACCAGACCTTTTTACCTCATTGAGCAGAAAAGGCTGTCACAAGACCCCTGGTATGTCAGTAACCAACTAATTCTGGTACATAGGGCTAGATCTGGGGGGCGTCATCCTCCCTGCTTACACACGCACACACACACACACACACACACACACACACACATACTGCAGGTACACCTTTGTGCTGCAGGGTGCGGTGGTCGCCCAAGCTGCCCCACTCAACACCTTCACCACAGCAAGCACCAGTGCAGGTAGGTATAGCAATCTTGCGTGAGGTGTGCTGCACAAGCCGAGCTGTCATTTTGGGCTGGTTTGACTGAATGTGTGGTGGTGCATTACGTTTGGCGCGTCAGTGCAAGCTAGTGATTGAGGGGCATTATTCCCAAGGCCCTCTGCCAAGCAAAGCATCTGGGGAGCAATGGAGTAATCTCAGCCACGGCTCACAAGTAACAATCCTTTATTAGATCCTGCAAGCAGCTGCACACTGTCATACATAGCCACGTTCAAGCTGCACACTGCCATACATAGCCACGTTCAAGCAGTGTTTGGATGGCACAAACACACGCTCCTTACCATCATACGTGTTTTTTTATTTGCAATGTGGTGCTACATGCAAAAGGTTAGAAGACATGTTAGGCTAGAACCTATGTGACTGGGCGTTACTCCTTTTCCCACCTTGAAAAGTCAGCCAGGATTGAGCAGATGCCTGTGTTCTCCCCAACGCCAACTCCTGTGCAGTCACAGGTGTCCCCCCTTTGCCCCAGCCTGCCCGCCTGCAAGTCACCTGTAAACTGGGCTTGGCCAGCGCATACCAGCAGCAGCCCTCCTCCTCCTCCTCTTTGCCACCCCCAGCAAGCACAAGGGATGACGATAGCAGCAATAGTGGCGGCAACAGTGGAAACAGGGCACAGCAGTATCCCGGAAGTAGCCAGCAAGGGCCTGCTGCTGCCTCACTACTTGGTGCGAAGGAGCAGCAGCAGCAGCAGCTTCCCTTGCAAGCAGTGCCGCGTGAGGAAGTGCTTGCACTCGCAAGTGTGGATGCAGCGCTGGAGAGCAGCACCAGCTTGGCGGGTGCGCTGCTGCTGTGTGTGCTTTTGCTTTTTTGCTGGACAGGCGTAGGTGTGTGAGTGTGTCCTCTCATATGACTTACGCAGCTGGAATAATTTACTGGGTGATCTGCAGCTCACTGCTGAGGGAAATAAAAAGCTTTGCCCAGCATGTGGTAGGCTGCAATTGCTGTTCTCTTGAATTTTAAGCCAACGTCTGCACAAGACCTCGTTTCTTCATGAGCTTGGCTGGTCCTTGCATGGTCAATGGCTTCAGGTCAAACTTGATCCTTTGTCCTTTTCAAAGCTCATAAATTTGCTTGCTAATGCATGCCTACACTTCACACTTTGTACACCTCTATCTGTACACCTAATTGTGTACACCTCTATTAGTACACCCATATTTGTGCACTTATATTTGTACACCTACATTTTTGCACCTACATTTGTACACCTACATTTAAACACTTCCTTCAATTATGCATTTGATAAAACTCTTCCCTCCTGCAGAATCAAGGCTCTATTTGGATGGTCAGGGACGAAGGAGACGCATAGGACATTTTCGAGGACGAGTGCAAATTTTTAAATTTCCCTTTTGCATACTTTATTCATGCAGGCTCACTGGCTGGCCCCTTGTTGGATGGTCTGTGGTCCCAAATCAGAGAAGATACAGGCGCAGAAGGAAGACCATCTCTTCTCATGGACGCCATCGAGCTAGAACATTGGAGAAGGTGAAAAGGAGCACGTTTGTCCTCACGTGTACGTGTGTGTGTGTGTGTGCAACGCCAGTTCAAGCACTGTGTGTGCAAAAAAGATGAGCACTCTGAGCAAGGAGCATAAATAGTCGTAATCCCTCTACCTTTTAGACACATACACGCACTCATACAAACTCGTATGCGCGCAAGCACACACACACTCACGTGCTCAATGCTTAAGCCTTCGTGTCCTTCTCTCAGGCTGTGCATGGCATGCGTGGAAGCCAGCTGCAGGAAAGGGATGTCCCAAGTAGCTCCCATAGCTTCTGGCGAGCCTTTGGAAAGCCAGATGCAGGTACACTTTTGATGTACACGTATTGATATGTTCTTATGTCTACCGAGATCAGGTGTATTCATTTCTTTAAATCCTGGTGTTCTGAGACTGTAGTAGTAGTAGTAGTAGGGTTAGCTGTGCCCCTTCCGCTTGCTAGTATTAGCAAGGAAATAGCTCTGTAGTGCACATGTTAAGATAAAGATTGTAGTTATTTTAAGAAAGATGACAAGAAGGAATGCAAGCATTGTGTAGAGTGGGCATAACACATCCCATTCTGGGCACCGGCTTTGCCACAGCAAGAAGGTCATAAAGGTTTTGTACTCTTTTCTATGCTCTCTATAAAGGACGCCACATTTGAATTAATGTAGGTGACCTTCCATCGAGCAGCACTTCCTCGTAACCACCCTGCCCGCATCAGCAGTCGCCTGTCTGCTGCAGTTGCCCATGTTTTAGACGGCCAGTTGGACGACGCTGTGGCCCTAATCAACAGGTCGGTTGAAAAGAAAGAAAGTGGGCAGTAAGAGAACGACAGGCCTTAACGTGTAACGCATAATATTGTTAGGAATCAGGCAGTCCAGCAGTTAGTTAGTTCCAGTGCCTTTTGGTTTTCTGCTGGGTCTGTTTCTTTCTCTGTAAATAAACTGCAATAACACAACAAATATACGACACAACATATGACATAACAGGCCCTCTGGCAACTCTTTGTAAACACATAGAAAGCTGCGAAATCAAGTGCAAGTGTTGATGATCATAAATGCAGGTTCAAAACAGCAAGAAGAACGTTTGTTGAGACCTTTGTTGTCACACATATTAAACATATTAAACATATTAAGCATATTAAACATATACACACATATTAAACATATACACCGTACGGCCCCCTCGTTCAAGCTGTGCCTTCACACCCAACTTTACTTTGCTACAACAAAAGGTCTCTATTCTGAATGCAGTGTAATCGAGGAAGAGCAGGATATGGTCGAGGGAGGAGGTGATCGACCATCAGGTGACTGCTTGTATGCTATGGTGCTGCTTCTATGTGCTTGTGTATGTTTGTGTGACTTCGTGTGTCACGTTGATCACACACATTTGACATTGTGTGTCCTTGTGTGTTCCTTACGCATTGTCTCCTTACTTTGTCGCGCATGGCGCCTGTGGTTGTCTGTGTACCAGCGCATTCTGATAAATGTTGTGACCTGGTGTGTGCTAGCGTGGGCATCATTGTATGGGCATCATTGTGTGGACGTCATTGCGTGGGCATCATTATTGCATCCCTGTATGGAACTGAGTAAGCAACCTTTTGGTGTCAATGCTCAAATAGAAAGCACATGGTAACCATGAAGGCGCAAAGCTACAAACACCCAGCGTGTCTTTCATTCTGTGCAGATCTGCCCCTCAACGTGCCCCTCCCTTCCTGCACCATACATGCCCTCACGTACGCCCACACAATTGACAGAGCTGCAGCCACCTTATCTCCTACCACAAGAACTAGTTTGAGCAGCAGCAGCAGCAGCAGCAGCAGCAGTGAAAATGATAGCAGCAAAAGTGGTGGGAGAAGTGATGATCGCAATGACCGCAGCAACGCAGATAACATAGCCAGTAGCAGCAGCAGGGATGCACCTAGTAGTAGTAGTAGTAGTATTAGTGGTAATAGTAGTCAAACTAGTAATAGCAGTACAGGTAGCTCGATGGTAGACCTGGACGATGAGGAGGCCATGGTCCAGCTGCAGAGGCAGCAGCAACAGCTGCAGCCGCTGTACAGCTTAGCTCGCTACCAGCTGCAGCTGGCAGCCAAGGGGGCCAAGCCTGACGAGCTCACACCCACAGCCAGGTGCTTATGCGTGTGTATGAATGTGTGTGGCTGTGGTGCTTAGTGTCTTTGCTGATGTGTTGGCAAAGATTTTGCCATTGACGAGCTTACACCCACAGCCAGGTGCTTATGCGTGTGTCAGAGTGTGTGTGGCTGTGGTGCTTAGTGTCTGTGCTGATGTGTTGGCAAGGAAATCGCCATGCCAAGGGGGCTAAGCCTAACGAGATTACACCCACGACCAGGTGTCCAGTGCAGGTTTATGACATGATTTGCCTGCATGGTGCCTGCATGGTGATAGTGTGCAAGTGCTAGCAAGAGCTTGTAGGCACAGCTCAACCTGACACGCTCACATCTGCAGCCAGTAGCACGTGTGCGCGCTCGCACAGCGCTTTGTGTCTGTACTATTGTGATGGCCAACAGGTTTCTGAAATGCTGAGGAACCCTGCCTGATAAGCTCCCACCTGTATAGCCAGAGTGTGCTTTGGGTTTAGGGTTGTGCGCTTTGGGTTTAGAGTTGTGCGCTTTGGGTTTAGAGTTGTGTGCTTTGGGTTTAGGGTTGTGCGCTTTGGGTTTAGAGTTGTGCGCTTTGGGTTAAAAGCTGTGCGCTTTGGGTTTAGAGTTGTGCGCTGTGGGTTTAGGGTTGTGCGCTTTGGGTTTAGGGTTGTGCGCTTTGGGTGTAGAGTTGTGCGCTTTGGGTTTAGAATTGTGCGCTTTGGGTTTAGAGTTGTGCACTTTGGGTTTAGGCTTGTGCGCTTTGGGTTTAGAATTGTGCGCTTTGGGTTTAGAGATGTGCGCTTTTTGTGCTTACTTCAACGTGCATGAGGTTGCTGAGAGAAACAAAATTTTGGGTCAGAACAATAACGTTGGCTTTGCTTGGTTTTTGCTCTCAGGTCTGTGGCCCTAGCTCTCGGTAACGAATCCCACCCCGTGGCAGTCATCATGGCGCAGCTTGCTGAGCAGAACATGAGTGCTTTTGCTCGCCAGCGCGCTGACCGCCGGCGGCAGCAGGTGTGGGAATCATGAGTGTACGGGTTTGTGCATGCGTCTTGGCAGGGGAGGGAAGAGTGGGTGGGGGAGTGTAGGCGTGTGTATGTGTGCTTGGTACTGCTTTAGTGCGGCAGACAAAAGGTCACAGTTGGAATTTGAGGTTGCAGCGGTTCTTGCAAAGTGAGAGTTCATGGATTTGGTCATGAGCTCAGAGGGGTGCGTGCTTCTGGAAGGGGCATTTATAGCGATCATCCTGAATTTGAACCAATAACAGATCGCTGCAAGCACTTGCTGCTGCATGACAATGCATACAAGGCCTTCTGCGTGTCCTTCCTTGCTCTCCTTGCTCAACTCACCCCCACTCAAACGCACACACGTCTGGACATGGTGAGCTGATGCTTTGCACGCTTTACCACGTGTACCTTTGCAGCAAGAGCTGGAGACAGCAGCTGCCTTGTTGAAACGCCAGGGGCCGGTGGGGGAAGGCCTGGACCCATCAAGGTACAATAGACAAATGTGGTAGGAGCACTGCACTGAGCTGCATATGTCCAGGCAGCAGCCCCTTTAAGGTGCAATAGACAAATGGTGTGGTGCAAGGAGCACTGCACTGAGCTAACATGCGTCCAGGCAGCAACCTAGGCAATAATTGGCAGTATGGTGATTGCGCTTGCAAGAGAGAGGGAGAAAAAGAAGGGGGCTGGAAGGAGCAGAAAGAGCAGGGAGTGAGGGCGGCCCGCTTTGGAAACGGAACTTGAGACTAAGTTAGGCTAGGGTCGACAAAAACAAAGCACTGCACAATGGCGTAAAATGTCAACCCTTGAAAAGTTCACGAGTGAGAGCGTGTTCTGCAATATTGGCGTTCTGTTCTTGTGGGTAGGGTGGGCCAAAACCGTATGAGTTCAATTACAAGTATTATACGGTACGGTATACACGTCGTATAATTCAGGGGGAGGGACGCATCGTCATTCGTATTTTGGCGTATTAAATTATAGTCGTATACTCCGTTTCCGTGTATACATTCCTTATATTTGTATAAAAATACGGGGTTAGGTAAATCGTATTTCAGGTGGTACACCCCAGACTCAGGTCCGAGTCCTAGCCATGACAGTCCTTTTTGTTCTTTTTGGTCAACCTTTTTCTTTGTGCCTCTTTTTATTTAGCACTCCCTTTGGGACCAACTTCTTTTAATGCATGTATTTGCATTAAACACAAGGATTTTTTCGGTGGCTAAAGTAGTTGGGCTTCGTTTTGCACTGGAATTGCCATTTTGGGGCCTTTTTGGCTTTGGACAGGCCTTAGCCCTCCGAACTGTAATTTATTGGAGTAACGAAATTGAATACAGGTGTGCAGCTCTTTAGAATCTATTGAACGAGCCTAACATGATTTGAGTCCGAGGGGTTTCAAATTCTTTGTATACATGGAATACAGTTTTAATACGTACGTACTGTATTTGAAAAGGTGATTTATGGTTCTGGGCAACCCTGCTTGTGGGTTTTACAAGACAAGTAACAGTTTCACAGCTGTAGAGCTACCTACGCAGTAACACTTTCTCTCTGTTCACTTCAATTTCAACCCACAGCTGTTTCCGTTCGAGTTTTTGTGTCATCAAGGTAACGAAGGCATACCGCTCACACAAGTGCTGAAATTGCTGACACATGTGCATATGTGAGTACATAGTGATGTGTCCAGTGGTCTGTGCGGGCATCCGATTACAGCAGAATAAGCTGTACCACACCAGATTCCAGTCATCTTGTTATTCTATACGGCGCACCGTGCAGTGATCCCTCGAGGGGAACTCCAGTGCCAGAGCAGCTGTGGGGCCTACGCAACTTAGCTAACAAGATGGTGTTCTATGACAACGCAGTTGAGGTATGCGCTTCACACGTTGCTCCCTCTTCCGTATGTGTTTGGCACGTGTGTGAGGAGGAGGTGTTATTTCCTGGGCAGCAGCGTGCATGTGCACTTCCTGCCCTGATTGCATCATACTGTGAGGGATACAGGGCGCGTATATGCTCACGATGGAGATGCTCTCCTTTCCTTTCTATAGCTTGGCTCGGGGCAAACAGGTAGCAGTGTAACCGCAGTACACTTGCCTAGTGCGTTACTAACTCTTTTCTATATTAACTTTTGGACTAATGTGAAACCCACGATTTTCAACAACTGCTCCTGGGCACATATCCATACATCAGCTCTCACTCCCTCTCACACACACACACACACACACACACACACAAACACACACACGCAAACACACACACACTCACACACACACACACACACACTCTCACACTCATACACACCTCCAGATCTCTGAAGCCCTGGGGTGGCTGCGTGATGCATGCAAGATCGCTGCCCGATACTACGGCCCTGGGCACCCTTCTCAGTTAGGGCCTCTTTTAGACTACCAAGCTGCCTTGCAGGTGCGTGCGTGCACATGCCTGAGTGCATTGTGAGCAGGAGTGCAGTGTGTGCAGGAGCTGATGCATGCCAACATCAGGCTGTGGAGGAATGCTTTCACGCACACATTTGATTTAGTTACACAATGTCTCATTTATGTCATGTGCAGTCCCTGTGGGGCCACTTGCATGATACATTGCATGATACATTGCCTGATTGTGTTGGTGTGTTTTTGCTGATCACGTTTTGCTGATCAGCATGTGGTATGTTTTTGCTGATCATGTTTTTGCTGATCACCTGACAAGAGGCTTGGCATGCATAAATGCAAGTGTCGACAATAAATCCAAGGAATTTTAAATGTGTTCTGTGCAATGCATGTGTCATCTCGTGCGAGTTTTGACTTCTCACTTGTGCTCAAATTTTGACTTCTCACTCATGCGCCCTACCGCACTCGCATATACCCTTTTGTTTTTTATTGTGTAACAGGTCACTGCAATTGCACATACTCATATATACCACACTATTGCGTCACGCTGCAATGATGTACATTTATACTTTATACTACGTCACACTGCACTCACATATATGCTCTCGATTTCTACAGAGTAACACATCACTGCAATCACATGTACTCTGTATTCCACAGTTTGATGTATGCTGTAACGCTACTTTGCAATCACATCCAACTTCACGTAACCAACAATGACTTGTGTGCCTACTCCTTTCACACACACGTTGTTGACAAAGGGTGCATTTGTTGTTTCTTGCTTGCTACTCAACTTTTTACCCACGCACCCTACGCTACATTAAGCCAATCAACAAACTTCACACGCACCTGACTAGTCGACTGCATGACCTTTTGGCATGCCTAGGTGTCCATTAATACTGCAGGGGAGTCAGAGAGGCAAACTGAGATGCAAGGGCTCATAGCCACGCGCTTGGCAGTCACCAATAAGATTGTTGAGCTTGTGCAGGTGAGCATGTGCCGCGCTGACAAGAGCTACAAAATGGGCTCACCTTCAAATTGGTAGATGCGTGCAAGGCCTTTGTCCTTGCCTTGATATTGTCTTGTTTGGCTGCACTATTTCAGGACGTGGATGTTTATGTGGGTGCACATAATCATGCCAGCTTTTTAGATTTCATCATCCACAAAAATGTTTGCTTTCTAATGCTGAACGTAATACTTGGAGATGTGTAGCTGCTAGCCCTTGCCACGGTCCACAAGGGCCTATGATTGTTGTGCATCCCAGCCGCAATGTAGGCTCATCAAACAGGACTCAGTCACTTGTGCGTTTACCTGTTTGTCGCCTGGTTTGTCTTGCTGCACGCAGTTGGTGGGTGAGCGGTACCGCCAGCAAAATGACAACCTGTCTGCAGTACTTCTGTACGAGGCTGCAGTCAAGGTAGGCTACAATCGTCAAGCTGTCGGAGTTCTTGCGCGTCTCTTGCAAAAAATAATGCCATACGTCACCCAAGCATGCCTCACATTGCGCACACTGCACTCATATTGGCGTTAGCTGCGTTTGTATACATTACATGCACGCATACGCAAACACACATGCCCTCATGGTGCAGTTACAGCTCTCAACCGCGCCTACTTATTCAGGGTCTGAGGCGGCTCTTGCCTGAAGATCACCCTGGCATGGCCAACATCCAGCAACAAGCCCGCGAGCTGTTACTGTCTGCTATCTCACCAGCAGAGGCTAGAGTGGTGAGAACAAACAACACACTAGAGTTGTCTGCCCAATGAAGCTGAGCTGGATTGGCAGGTCATGCAAGGACATTATGTACAAGCAAGGCTCTTCATTTAGTAGGTGGCCAGAACCACATTATACGGTGTATATACAGTATTTTGACAGGGCAATCACCAAAGATTCGGTCATATACGGTGTATATAATATATACGGTTCTGGTCAACCCTACTCTTGAACCTCGTCAAGTTCAGGGAGGTAGGCTAGGTTTACAGGCGCATTGCATTCAGCTTAGGAATGTGTACCAAACTGATGTCCTACGGCTCCGTCCCAAATCCCCTCACCCCCCCCCATTACTGACAGCAAGGCCAGAATGAGCAGTTATGTCTTGGTACCCTTGTTTTGATCTTTGCTCACACGCTTTACTTCTGAGTTCTACTATGCCATACATGATCAGGGAAACAAGCTGCACAAACCAATAATGAAATATAGCCTCGCTCCAGCCAATGTACATGCTTTAATTCCATAAGGAGAGCAGCAATCTTCTCTGGTGTATATCTGGCACGATGCCTGTGCCACAGTAGAACAGACATTTTGTTGACATGATCTGCGCATAACTTTATTATTAAAGTGTTAAATGACCATGGAGCACAGCGGAGGCACAGTGTTTGAATTATGTGCCCTTTGCTGAGTGGTTTGGACGGTCCTCCAACATACATGTGTGTGTGTGTATGTGTGAACGTGTCAATAGAAACCACAAATGTTCACATTCGTACACTCGTACAGGTGGTTATGAAAGGGATGCGACACCAGCTGGAAAGCTGTGCACACCTACTCACATTCACAGGTGTCAAGAAAGAGGAGTGATACCAAGACAGCATTGCAGTCTCTTGCCCAAAGGTTCACAGCAGACTTGGGGGTATATGCTCTGCGCAAGCCTGGCTCCAGCTTTCCTGAGCAATGGAAAAAGGGCTTGAGGCTTCCACCTTTGAGTTGAGAATTGAAAGGGGCAAGCTGGTACATAGTTCACGTTTATGTCTAGATTTTGACTTTGTAGGCTGTTTTAAAAGGGAAAGCCTGACACTGCATACGCAACTAAAAGCGGTCCGCACATTGTTAGAGGAGTTGGATCCTTTTTGGTACCAAGTTCCGTAAAATTCCTCCACCACAGAGTTAAGGTAAAACAATATGAAGTTGGGGGCACATGGATTGTGAAAGGCTTGGCCTGAAACCAGCCCCTGACAAGAGTTGATTTTGGTTGAGTTCATAGCGCAACACTGGAAAGGGCATGTACTGGTATGAACAAGTTTAGCAGCGTGACTGTGTTGTAAATGGCCACTCCCCAATGGATGGTGTGGGGGTTGTGAAGGTTCTCTTGATGAATTGTGGCCTGTGTATAGCTACACGTATGTGCAGTTCTTTTGCGGCGTCCTCAGTAATTAATGAGGTGAATGCCAGCGTTGAAGATTTCCTAACAGGTGATTTGCTTACATGCGTTTCTTCCAGTTGCATCTGTAATTTGCTTCATACATGCTATATTAGTTACCTCTCTGACTGGGCCTTTTTTGTCTGCTGGTAAAGAAGTGTTACGGTACTCGGGACCAAAGTGGCTTTCTTTTCCTTAATAAATGTGGGGAGTGTTGTTCACGGCCTGCGTAGTTTTTCTATTCCTGGTTACAAAGATTTATAGGTCGGACCTTCAGCCAGGTTGTCTGGCTGATGGTCTGGTGACTATCTCGTTCTTCTCCTGAAAGACTCAACCCGTCTAAACTATCACCCTGAAAGGATGGAGCTTTTATGTACTACGAAGGAAGGGGGGTAAACTTGAACACTTAGCCTTAGTCATCTTATAAAGGTTTAAATTCCAGCTCGACTCCTTAGCTAAAGAAAAATTGGTTGGTTGTTATTTCTTTCTTTCTCCTGCTCCTGCTGCTGCTGCTGCTGGAAATTTAGGGCCTTTTACTGACCCACACGGCTCTGTGTCTTCTCTACTTAACAAATTGCAATCAGCTTTTTAGCTTTCAAATAAAATGGATGAACCTTAAAAGTTTCCTCACAAAACTTACACTGATCAAACTAACAAGCAATCCTTCTTTATATCTGGCTTGTCGCCTTGGTCTTACTGTTTGTAGCCTGGTACATTTTGTCATGTCTAAATAATTGACAGCTCTCAGCACAAAAAATCACCAAACAAAATCTTCCCTGAAATATCTATGGAGTTGGTTTTTACAAATAACTGGCTGCATGAAATAGTGATGTAAATCTAGCCGTTGCAATTCGAGATGCATGTGCTCTGTATTTAATATACCTCCTCTTCCTCAGCCAGGAACTTCATCACTTGATAAGAAAGGCATCAGGGTGCCTTGGTACTGAGGAAAGAACAGGAAAAGTGCAGCACTAGTGAGGAAGGAGTGTGCATTGCTTCTGGTGAGGGCCAGCCTGCTAGCAGCATGTCCTATCATACTATCAAGTGCAAGAAGCACTCTGAGAGTTAAAGTGTAATCTATTTGCTTAACAAAAGGGCAAGTATCGAATACAAAATCTTTCCCTCTCCCTTTGCCTCTGCTTGTGCTTTTTGGCAAAAGTTTTAAGACAGGACGAGGAATAACATACAGGCAGAAGTAGCCACCCCACTACATGATTGAAGAGCTTACATCGCCCAATACCTAAGCGACAAGCGACACCCCCTTCCCCCTACTGTGTGGTAGAGGAGTGTTTTCACTGCTCTTTTAAAAGGTACAAGATGGCACCACGCACTTGCAAATAAATTAAATGCAAGCAAATAGTAAGAGCTGCAGTTGTCAAAGGCAGTTCAAGGGATCATGTGAACGATAAGCAAGAAGAAGCGTTCTGTTCCTGAGTAAAACCTTTACCTGCAGGCATCTTCGGGCCAACCATCTGTGCAAGCACTGAGTTGGCTTCCTCAAATAGCCGCCAGGCTGTAATGGGATTCCGTGCGACTCGGTTGGAGGGCTTGCGCTCAGAGTTGTGGTACTGGAAGGGAACAAGAGTGAGGAAGGCAATGAGTTAGCGCGTGCTACAGCAGACTTGTTTCCCAACCTCTAATAAAAGGCAATGTGGAGCAAGAACGGACGATGCTAGAAACAACGATATGCTACTGGAGCAGTATGCATGCCACTTTAGCTACCACTCTAGTCAGCAGGGGTCTCAGAAGGATTTTGAGAGGTGCCGCTGCAAGGAACGGTGCATACCAGGCTAAAAATATTAGGGCCGACATAGGCGTGGCCCTTGCCAGTTAAGTCAGGGCTTGTTGCAGCATAAATTGTACTCCATGCACCATGGTATGGGCTTTGCCCAATCAGCTTAGCCAGTCCTGACACGACCCTGCGTTCGCATGTACCGGTAATCAATTTCTGTGCTGTGTGTGCAGGGTGCGTGGTTGGCAGTAGAGGAAGCAAAAATGTCGAAGGGAAATGCCCTTTAACGTGCCAGCGTGCTTGCACAGCATGGTTGTGACGACGAAGAAAATTTTGGAACAAATGACAAACCTATAAACGCACCAGGAGGAGAAATAGTGCTCCCTGTCCATCTTATCATGCCCAGGAGTGCATACAAGACCTACACAGCAGCAAAAAGTACAAAATTAGCAACAGACGCCAGTTGCGTATTTGCTTGCACGGCAAAATGTATTTGCAAGCTTGAAAGACAATAATGGTTTCCAACATAAGTACGAGTTGTTTGCTTCCATTTTACCTGGCTGCACAGAAATGACGTCGATGTCGCGTGTGAATGCAGGTGTCGGGGGAATGTTGCTGCCTGCATGTGTGGTTAGGTGGTGAGGGCAACATTTCTGTAAGCAACAATTCTTAGTACTTTAGACCTCCCCAGAAGAGAACAGAGCAACGACATTATGGTACAAAACAGTGTGGAAGTAAAAATCAGATGATCGCTCATTATCACCTTGGCCTCCCCTGAGACGAGCCCCCAGTTCGGTGGCCCAAAGCAGGTTGTACAGCTTTGAGTTCCCATAGGCCCGGTTGCCAGAGCTTTTACACTTGGTTCCCCTGGTACATGTACAACAAGGGTAATTTTCAGAGCAATTGTTTACTGCCAAAATCAATAAACAATGACATAGCTACGCTACTATTAAGTTTTTGCTGAAATGGACACTGCTGGCCCGGACAAACATGCAGCCTAGATGTTTGGCACAAAATGTACGCGTACTGAACCGCAATCTCCCAACCTTTTTATACCCTAACAAAATGCACGCGTACTGAATCACAATTTGTGAAAAGTGCCTGAAGTGTAGTATTATCTTTAGACCACCTTTGTCACACTCCTGCGTCACAGATAAAATCCCAATTCTCCGGCATTGAGTGGAACAATAAGCTATCATTCACTCGAGTAACATTGCTGGCTCAATTGCCAAAGCCCGGCGCCACAACTTAAACACTTAAGTTAGCCCTAAATTTGATGCTGCAAGCGACCTGTTATGAAGATTTGGCAGCAACTAATGTAGGGCTCACGCCACAGGAAATGAAGCAAATGCAGCCCGATTGGCAAGCTCCAAACAATGTTTCCCTTGAGGCTAGGCCGAGGTTATGTGCTTTAGAGGGGTGTCAAGTTTCTTCAGGGGGAGTTGTGTTGGAGCCTGTTTTGGCGCACCGGTCATTGCTATGTAGTTTGCTTTTATCCTGGCTGGGCCTCACACATAACAAAGAACCAAATATGTCAGTTGGCCCCCTCTGCAAAAAATGCTTTGGATGACAGTCATAAACTCACTTTAATCCATTCGGTTTGGGGGGAGCATGCAAGAAACATCCCTTTTTGGACATACCAGTCCCCAACCTTTGGGACCCAAAGTTTAGGTAATTCATGGGTAATTCAGTTCTTTATGTAGCTGTGAGTGCTACAAACTCCATTGCATACTGTATCACAAGGCTTAGCTCACCAAAAGCACGGGCTGAATTACGCTTGTGAGCCTTGTTCATAACCGCACCTCAAATCGCTCCAGTCAATCTTTCCCATGGCCTCGCCCTCGCTGCTCATCATCACAATCCTGCCCTTTGGTTGCATCTGTACATAATTCAAGATATTTTTGGCGGTGCTGGCACTTTAGTGCTCCTTTCCTTCGTCATGCTGGATGTGCGATCACTACCGGCGTAGCATTTTCAATTTCCGACACAATCACAAAATAAACAAGCTTCAGGTGCACCAAGGTACAATTACGTTTTTCTTTTGAATGAGAACAGTAGGAGAAAACGATTATTCATAAGGTAAAGATGGATGTACTGTGATGCAAGACGCCTCACAAACAATATGCACCTTTTGGTGCCTGACCCACAAACCATTACCTTGTCCAGCAAGCCCAAGGTTAGTAGAGCCGGCGCAAAAAAATTGACAGCCATTGTTTGCTCGCAATCGCCCTTCACTAGCTTGAAGGGGCCTGGAAAGTAGCAACCTGTGCCAAAGGTATGCAGCAGCAGCTTTGAAGGCGGCAGCTTTGTGGAAAGTGTTCTGTGCACGTCCCTTGCTTATAAAATCTATGCATCTTACCTGCATTGTTGATGAGGATGTCCAGTGGGTCGCCTGTGCGCTTAAAAGCATCGATCAGCTGCATCACATCACTGCACAATAGAACAAGAGGTAACGTTCACCAGGAATGAGCAAAGGATCTGGCATTTAACTGGATCAGAGTAGGCGAGCAGCAGATGTAATGATAGCGGAGATTTACAGGAGGTTTTGAAAATTAGGCGTGCGATTCATGTGATCAAGGAAACTAAGGGGATGCCAATTTAGGTTGCAAACAAACATCATAGTACAGATATTTGCACCAAGCTTGAGAAGCCTCCACCACTCTCCGCACCAACATCTTTGATGTGGGTGGCTCCTTCTATGACACCGCACTTATAATTCCCACAAGGTCCACCAATAAAATCCCCTCATTCGGAAGTGCATGCCCTTTTAAATTTGCACCTTTCTTACTGACAGTCCTCTTATAGAGCTCTCATAGAGTCTGCTGGCATAAGTCAATATCCATTCAACAACAATTATGTGCGAGTGATGCAGCACACAACTTACTCCATGTTGGACAGGTCACACTGCATGACCTCCAGCATGGCTCCCTTTCCCACTTCTCCACGGATCTTCTCAGCAGCGGCCTCCAGCTTCTTCGTGTCCCGTGCCACCATGTACACCTAAGAGCATTAGGTTGTGCAAAAGATTACCGTTACACCACCTCGAGCATGCGCAGACGGTGCACACAATCACACCCAAAAGATAAGAGAAGGACAAGAATGTCCTCTTTTCTGTTTATT
>Ga0307947_1000538_pt1:22500-27021 | contig 27021 bp, 26 predicted proteins | sample OrgLakmetagen232_FD_201840 | JGI IMG/M metagenome (GOLD analysis project Ga0307947, IMG submission 201840) | Saline water microbial communities from Organic Lake, Antarctica - #232 | ecosystem: Environmental > Aquatic > Non-marine Saline and Alkaline > Saline | place: Antarctica...
ATGTTATCTCTTGCAATGTTTAGGTGGTTTTGGGGTCTAGTGTCTTTACCTTACTTGACCTTGATAAGGTGAATGTCGCATTGCTGAGACCTTTACTGGTGCTGTCTGAGGTTGACATTGTTGGCTCTGCTACCTGCCGACTTGTTTGTGATTATCTTCTATAAAAGAATGTTTATTTGTGTTAACACTATTGTCAGTATATGAACATTTGCATGTACATCCACAGAGCTGTGATGGGATCGAGCAAACCCTTCAGGTCAACTACTACGCTCATGCTCTGATGACACTAGGCCTGCTGGAACGTCTGAGGGCACGCCCAGGAAGTCGTACTATCATGGTAAACTCAAAAACCCCTTCTAACGATGACCCTCACATTGCGCAACTTTTGTTCTGGCTGCACAGCTCAATTCTCTTTATCTACTCAGGGGAAAGTTTCTCGTCTTAGTTTTTCCTGTAACGTCCATTGTGGTCATTAATGTGCTGTCATGTATGCAGATGGCAAGTGGTTTTGAGGTCCTAGCTGGGAAAATTGAATGGGACAATCTCAGGTAGGGGCCTTGATGCGTGCGATTTTTGTTCTTAAAGGTATCACTGACATTTTTGCAGTTTGCTACCGTGCCTCTGACTTTACTGAATTAAATTGTTCAGGCTTTATTGGACATGTAGAATTATAAATTGATGCATACAATGAGTGCCTTGTTTTTACGTTCTTTACTCAGTGCTTGTACACACTTCCTTGTTAGCATCACACAAGGAAGAAAAGGATCAAAGTTTAAATTCCTCGTGCACGCCTCATACTGAATATTGACTACGTGTTTTAAGGGACGTGCACAGTTTATGTGTAGTTTGGATTAAAAGGTCCATGCTCTATCCACCAGGCTCTCTATAACTTGGAATCTTTGACTTGCCGCAGGGGAGAACTCTACAAAGGAAGTGGGGCTGTACCCTATGGAACATCAAAAGTGATGAAGGTTAGACGCATTATTGCTACTTTTTTCACACCATGCGACGCTGCTAGCTTCTTTGGCTGTGGCGTAAACTTCAAATGATTAGCCGTGATATATGCATGATAGGTATGCAAGCCCGAACAGAGAGCACACAAATTCAAAGCTACAGCCTGCCTTGCAAGCTTAAGCATTGCTCCCACGCTTGCAGATGATGTTTGCACGAGAGCTGTCAGCCAGGGTGCCAGAGTGTGACTTTTTTTGTGTGCATCCAGGTATCGTTTTTTATTTTCTGGGCCATGATGTGCAACAAGTTTCGCACTGAAAATCTGCTTGTTGTGAGCGCTGCATCCTCCTACATCTCAATGGGTTTGTAGAAGCACAAGTTCAGAGAGCCTACACTGACGAATCAGCACACAACACCATGTGTGTACCAACAATTTATTTGAAAAGTGTTAGTTCTTCTTAGGTCCTTTATTCTCAGTGGCGTACGTAGACACGGAGCATAATTTCTTTGGCATAGAAAGATCACCACACCATGCACACAGGGCTTGTCATGTCACCCTTGTACTCCAAAACAAGGGGACTTCCAGAATACCCTCTGGCTCAGCTCATCAAGATCACGACACCTATTTTTGGCCAGTCGCCCAAGCGTGGGAGTGAGAGCACTTTGTACGCAGCCACAGAGCCATCTCTTGCAGGTAGCATAGTTCATTCGGTCTATGACGTACGGCAGTTTTACGTACTCAGCAGATGCAGAATCACAGGACTTGAGTCGATTTCTGTTATCAACACTTGCAGTGTTACCCACTCAATCTCTCCACAAATGAGTACATGGTTGCCTATGGCATCCAATAAATCTGCCTTCTTCAATTTCCAACAGGGAAGCACTTTGCTTATTTTGCCCCAAGCCTTCTCTTCTTGAACATGGTAAGCAACCTTGTTTGAAAGGATGATAAAAAACGGACAAGCCAAGGCTTAAGAAATCTTTTTGTGAAGTTTGTGCCATTGGGAAAAGTACAATCAAAGAGCCAACGCAGATGCACTCTGGCCAACTATTTTTCTTGCTTCAGGGCATGGTCACTGAACGCACACCGGGCAACCCTGCAACTCGGAACCGTGCAGCTTGTTGGCGCCTGTTTGATGAAACATGCAAGATATTGGCGGATTCTGCCCAAGGATTCATCCCAAGGATGGTGCCGATGCATCCAAATGATATTTTCACCAAGTAGAATTAGAGTCCACAGTAGAGCAGCTCTTATATTGGCAAATGGATCACCTTGCTAGTAGTCCGGCATATTGATTATGTGACAAATCTGAAAGAGTGTACAGTTGGGCAGCAACATATCTGCTTCATTTGAAACAGAATTTGGAATACATCACGGGTCCTGTCAAAATAGCACAAAAATATCTCATTTTCATTCCTCATTTACCATCGTGTGCAATCAAGTTAACTATTTCTGCTGCAAACTAAGTTCCAATTAGCGCATTACAATGATACACAGGTTCCGTTTGATAGCACAGCTTGCTCTGTCTAGAAAAACCTATCTATTTCATTTACAAAATATACGAGCAGCAGCACCTCATCTGTTGCAACCTCTGCAGCTAGCTATCTTAACTCTCCATGAGCACGATGCAAGCGCTCACATGTGCTGAAATAAGACAAAACCTTTTTTGTCGATGGAAACGCCAATTTCACGGAACTTGCAAACTGAAGTGTATTTTAGGACAGGATGCGCTGGGCCTGGTCCCTTTCCTCCGTTTATGATTAAGTTTATCTAGAGGTAGCCAGAACTGTATACACACGTCATATATGGCTGCCTCCATAAAGCCTCATGTACATATATTTGCAAGGTTTTGGCTGAACCCAGGTAAGTGCAATCTCCTGACTATTGAACTGGATGTCAGGCATGGCGTTAATCATACTGATGGAAAACGAGTATAAAAAGAAAGAGTCAGCATGCAAGAGTTAGTTACTAAAGGAATAAACTTCTTTAAGCTTGATAGTTCTCGTGACAACGTGATATGAAAACCTAAAGCTATTTCCTGTTCAAAGAAAGAAGGGAAGAGAGAGAGAGAGAAGAGAGAGAGAGAGAGAGAGAGAGAGAGAGAGAGTCACACTGCAAGATCTAAGTCTCCGGAACTCCGGGGTTCAAGTATTTGACACTAGCTTTGCAATCTTGAGGCATCCCGCTGAGGCAACTCATACCACTTCTTTATTATCAAAGAAGCAGCTAAGAGCAAATTCGCTAAAAATCTATTGGGTAAAAGGGAGAAAGGTTTCCAGCCCGCAGACAGGACACAATTTAATATTTTGCTTCTTCCCAACAAATTGAAAGGCAATGTAGACTCAAAACCTTAATTTAAACACGCCAAGACGCAAGCAAGCCCTCCTTTTGTGCAAATTTTCTCGTTTTTTAATCGTGATCTGAGTGCCCGAATCAAGTTGTATTATTCATTTTCATCCCTATCCAACAGGTATTACAAAGTTGACCGTAACAAGGTTCAGTTTAATCCGGTCAGCCGCTCCAGGAGCTGACCCTTAGAAACCTCGTTGACGCTGCCACACGGGAATTAATCTCAGGAAGTTGGTAGAGAGCCTGCTGATAGCGCCTCCTGCTAGGTTGCCAGAATTGTGAGCGAGCTTGGCAACCCTGACCGTGTGATTAACAGTGCGTGTCCAATAGGGTGATTGGTGATTAATCAATCATTCAAGGTATTTGATTAATCGCGTTTTGCTTTTCCAATGGGTGATTATTTACCGTGATTAATTAATAAAGGTGATTAATTCTGAATACAAATTAATCATGGGAGGGGGGTTGATAGATGATTAATTTGTCGTGATAAATTCAAGTAAAAATATTAAGCGGTGATACAGCGCCTTCTTAGAGAGGGCTTTAATAGTGCTATAGATAATGACCCTGACTATATCCCCCCAGTGCATGCAAGAAGACCTTCCCGAGCAGTGCCCCCACAGCTTGCTGCAAGCCCAAACCTTTTCCTTCCTGGCCTCCACCCGCACCTCCAGGGGCTGCCAGGCTTCCCTATTGGCAGTCAATGCGACGATGGGTGAGCGAGCACTTCCAGAGTCAAACAGCTCGTTCCTTCCATCTGTCAGCGACAGCTCTGTGTTGCAGCAGCATTTTCTCTTCCACAGTCAATTTTCTCTTCATGTATGTGGGGGATCTGGGGAAGCGCCTCAAGCCACGCCGCAGGATGTCCTCTGGCTGCATACCCTCATCCTCATCCTCATCCCCATCCTTATCTCAGAGCCAATCCACAAACTCAACAGGATGAGACAGGGGGAGACTTCATGGCTGTATTCAAGTGTTTAGACATGTTTGTGTCTCCTAAGCATGCTGTTTGAACTTATGACTAATCGCGATCCATTGGAAACGCAGGGTCATTAATTTAGGGGTTTGGTTATGGCGATATGCTTTCTATATTTCTCGGTTGGAAAATTCAAAAAATCAAAAATATCAGGTAAAAAATATCGCGCCTCACACAGCCAAAGCCAGCACCTCCCGTCTTTTGCAATGGACTAAGTAAGAAAAAAGAAATATTCCAGGGGGGAGGG
>Ga0307947_1000539_pt1 | contig 26983 bp, 31 predicted proteins | sample OrgLakmetagen232_FD_201840 | JGI IMG/M metagenome (GOLD analysis project Ga0307947, IMG submission 201840) | Saline water microbial communities from Organic Lake, Antarctica - #232 | ecosystem: Environmental > Aquatic > Non-marine Saline and Alkaline > Saline | place: Antarctica: Organic Lake...
ACACGCACACCTCTAACTGTGGCCGCCCCCAGCCTTCCCCGTGTGTGCAGGCAACAAGCACGCGTTGCTATTAGACAATAAAAACACACGCACACCTCTAACTGTGGCCGCCCCCAGCCTTCCCCGTAAGTGCAGGCAACAAGCACGCGTTGTTATTACAAAATGAAGTACACGCACACCTCTAACTGTGGCCGCCCCCAGCCTTCCCCGTGTGTGCAGGCAACAAGCACGCGTTGCTATTAGACAATAAAAACACACGCACACCTCTAACTGTGGCCGCCCCCAGCCTTCCCCGTGTGTGCAGGCAACAAGCACGCGTTGTTATTACAAAATGAAATACACGCACACCTCTAACTGTGGCCGCCCCCAGCCTTCCCCGTGTGTGGGCACCACAAGTGCATCCGCATAGCTGTACACGCCAGGGAAGCTGCAGGCAATGTGTGCCAAGGTACCAAATGCATCTAAGCACCAAAAGCAACTAGGCATCAAATGCATCAAGACGGAAGCTGTACACGCCAGGGCAGCTGCAGGCAGGGTGTGTGTGTGTGTGTGCCAAGAGCAGCCGTGTGTCAAGGAATGGGATTCCATCAGCATTTGGCTTGTGCGTGACCGTGCACTTGCATTTGGCTTGTGCGTGACTGTGCACCCGCCAGGGCAGGAACCTGCAGCAGCAGTGTGTCGAGGGATGGGGTTAACGGAAAATTGATCTGCGAAAAGAGCGAGGGAAACAGGCTCGAGAGTGAGGATGCCTCACTCCCCAAGCTGCGTGGTGTCAGCAGCCATGGCAGCAGCTTGATGCCTGCGGCTCATACACACATATATACACACACACACACTCCCATGAGCACTACAGAGAGGGTGTCAAATTGATCTGCAAGGTAGTGCAGGGGTTCATTTGTATAAAACCAGTACAGGGTTTTACTTGGCTACGTCCTAGTCATTCTGCTGATGCTGCAGACGGCAAACACGCTTTGGCCACCTGGCACCTATCGTATTGTCGGACGCAATTTTAATCAAAACATAACTTGCTGGCCTTTAGAGCACTACTCTTCTGATCTAACCACTCGGCGTGTGCGCAAAAAGGGTCTAGGTAAGGGTGTGGGGAGGGCCTGTTGCATTGGAAGGTCAAGTCTGCTATAGCATGCATGACTCGCCTTGTATGTGTAGGGTTGGCCAGAATCGTATATCGTATATGTACATTGTACATGACCGTATGCATGGTAATTTCCCTGCTAATAAAATGTGTGTACACCATACATACGTACATATGTATGGTGGTGGCCAACCCTAGTGTTGTGCCAGTGTGAATAAGTACAAACTGCTAGAGTGATCGCTCCCTCGGTGTCGTTACAGTCACGCTTGACGGGAATATAAACTGCTTGTGCAGGTACTTGGTATGTGCACAAAACAATGAGCAGAGGAAGCAATGAAATCATGGCTGCTCAGTCAGGAAGAATGATGATCAGGAGGATTGCGTGTGTGGGGATTCTGTGCGTGCTTGAGGCCATAAACAATGCAATCTGCTAGAGAGAGGTTGACACCCACGCTTGGTCAGGAATAAATTGTGTGTGGAGGTACACACGAGGCAGCTGATTGACCATGGTTTGGGCATAACACAAGAGCTATATATGATCTGCTAGAGAGAGTTTGACACCAACGCTTGGTCAGGGATAAACTGTGTGTGGAGGTACACACGAGGCAGCTGATTGACCATGGTTTGGGCATAACACAATAACTTAAAACTATACATGATCTGCTAGAGAGAGTTTGACACCCACGCTTGGTCAGGAATAAACTGTGTGTGGAGGTACACACGAGGCAGCTGCTTGTCTGCCAGAGTCCTCATGTTGAGGACGTCCTTGGTTGCTTGGCGAAAGAATGACGGAAAGTCGGCAACCTGCAGTAGTTCCATCAATGCAATGTCAAAGTGGAAATGTAATAAAAAGAGATATTGGGTGTGCAACGAATGCGACTCATGCGATGTGAGGAGCCATGCAATAATTGCTGGTGCCCTTTTACCTCTTTTAAACACCTTTTGCGTGCATGCATGACTGCTTTGAGGTTTTAATAACACGCATCCCCACTGCGAGCTTTGATCATAAAGATGGAAGCTTGCCGTTGCAGACTCAGGCGGCAGTGCTCACCAAACCCCTATCCATGTTCAGCTCTTGAAGCAAAAGAACGAGCCATTGATGAGGCACAAGAGACGTGTATGACAGTTCTACTATAAAGAAGGACAAACACAGTCCCCATGCCACGTTCTAACTAGGCGGGGTTCATCACACCTGCTTCCCGAATGCGTGCGTCACGATGTGCAGCTCAACAGGCTCCGCTGGCTCAAACTCCTTCAGGTAAGCACGCAGCAGAAGGTCCCACCCCTTGCGGTCCTGCATTATTTTGCATGGTAAAAAACCTAGGCGTGAATGTATCCAGGATTGAATGTCTCCAGGCTTTAATGAAATCCATAAAGATCCAGAAAATATCCAGGGTAAGTCAAGCTGGTAGGGCTCGTTGGTGTGTGTGTGTGTGTGTGTGTGTATGTGTGTGAGTGTGTGTGTGTGTGTGATTTTAATTAGATAATTTATGATGCCTGATTACTGCGTAGCATAATCAGGGTACCGCCCAAATGGCCAAATTTTCTTTACGCGCAAAACAGGGCAGGCTGAGACGTACCTCCCATTTGAAGATCGAAAGGAACCGGAAGATGGATCCGTCGGTCGCTAATTGGCCCACAGGTGCTTCTGAGGGGGCAGGAGTGCTCAGGCACTTGGGCACGCTTAATGTATGGCCAGCTGCAGCGACACCAGCTGCAGTCGCACTATTTGCGGATGTGCCCGGCTGGGGTGGTGGCACGGCTGCAGTCGCACTATTTGCGGATGTGCCAGGCTGGGGTGGTGACACGGCTGCAGTCATACTATTTGCGGATGTGCCCGGCTGGGGTGGTGGCACGGCTGCAGTAGCACTATTTGCGGATGTGCCAGGCTGGGGTGGTGGCACGGCTGCAGTCATACTATTTGCGGATGTGCCCGGCTGGGGTGGTGGCACGGCTGCAGTCATACTATTTGCGGATGTGCCCGGCTGGGGTGGTGGCACGGCTGCATTTGCACTATTTGCGGATGTGCCTGGCTGGGGTGGTGACACGGCTGCAGTCATACTATTTGTGGATGTGCCAGGCTGGGGTGGTGGCACGGCAGCGGCTGCACCTGCTGTTGGTGGTGTGGCTGCTTCAGCTGTGGGCGCTGGCGGCGGCCCTGTGCTGGAGTCATGGCCGCCCCCTGCACTGGGCACGTCCTTGTCTAAGCCATCTGTACTACCTGCGCTGCTGCTGGCCTCTTCTTGTGATGACGTGGACGGCGGAGGGGTGGCCTTCAAGCTGCGGCGAACGCTTTGTGCAGCAGGCGTGCTGTCCTCATCACTCTCACCATCCGGTGCACCACCCGGTGCATCCTTGGTGCTCTTCAGCACAAACTCGCCATCCCTCACTATGAAAGAGGCGCGTGTTGCGGGTATGGGTGCAGAGTGTATGGGTGCGCGCTTACTCCAGTCTAAGCTACCTCTGCCGGGCGCGCCATGGGCCATATTTGCAGCTACTGCTGACGAACGGATAGATGAGGGGGAGGACGTCACTTTGGCTGCCGATTCTGCGAAACAGGAAGATTTACAGTGTCGGATGGGGTTTGCTGTGCAGAATGAGCAGCTTCCAGTTCAGCAATGGCGGGCTTGAAGATAAAGAGAGGAAAGCAGCGAAAGTGATTTTTTTATATATCACTGAAGCTCAGGTTTGCATGTTGAGGTACCTATCGGAGGACTTACACACCATTGGCAAGCAAATGAACAAAATGAGATCATAGCACAGATCTGTAAGGAGGAAGGAGCCTCATTATTCTTGTGCGTCTTAGTGATTGTGCTCAAGCGATTGTGCTTAAGTGATTGTGCTTATGTGATCAAAATGCATAAGTGGAAAGTTTAGGACAAGGCTCATATCTACGGTTGACCAAATTGTACATGACGGCATTTCCTAGCAAATAAATTATGTATGAGCTCTCCCTCATGCAAGCGGGCATGGCTATCATTAAACTTGCATGCAAATTATCTGTGCAGGGCTCACGTCAAAGTGGTGCTCAAATAATCAAGTTGCTACTGTTGTGTGAACGGATAATATGAAAGGACACCAGCAGATGCAATCTATAGAGCCTCACAAACACACACACATACACACACATGCACTTGCAAAACAAACAAACAAAAGACATACGGTGAACCGTCAGCAGTGGAAGCAGCAGGTTTGCACGAGAGGTGTTGCTGCCCAAAGAACGGTGCTTTCGCCCTTCCTTTTTCCTTTCCCCCCCTTGTTTCCTTAGTTGCTTTACACGCAGCACAACATGACACTCCGGCATTGACACGCGCAAGGAGGCCCAAAATTTACACGTGACTGTCATGAATTATTTTTTGACGCCTCCTGGTTTAGCTTTTTTCCTTTTCCTCCCTTGTTCCCTTTGTTGCTTTCCACACAGCAACAACATCACACTCCGGCATTGACACACGCAAGGGGGTCGACCGCACGCGCATGTGGACACAGCAGAAACAGCAGCAGCAGCAGCAGCATCATCATCTCACCAGGGGGCCGACCGGTGACAGGGTCTAAGCCAATTACAAGCTGCCCCAACGCTAACAGGTCCAATGGAATCTCAGCATGCGGGTGATACAGCGTGGTGTTGATTCCCTGCGTGTTGATATTTGATATATTATTACAGCGCTGTGTTAGTTCTGTGCGTGTTGGTTCAAAAGATACAATGTGCGTGGTGTTGATTCCCTGCGTGTTGGTTTGGGTGGTACGTACAGCAGGGTGTTACTTCCCTGGGTGTTGGTTTAAGTAATACAGCATGGTGTTGATTCTCTGCGTGTTGGTTTAGGTAGTACAGCATGGTTTTATTTCCCTGGGTTCCGGTGTTAAAGAAGGAACGGGGAGGGAAGAAGTACAGGAATGATGAACCTAAGCAGGCAGTAGACATCGCTCCCCACATAAATGAAGGAAAGGGGGTCAACTTGGTGCCAGGAGCACCCCTTCAAAGGCAGGCTTGAGGAAAGACAAGCTGCAAAATGACATGTAGGGTTGGCCAGAACCATATATATATGCGGTGTATATACGGTACTTTTGGCAGGGAAATCACCAATTACATGGTCATACACGGTGTATACATACGGTTCTGGCCAACCCTAATGATTTGCAGTCCTGTCGTTACCTGAGGCAACATCCTTTCCTAGTCCATGCCGGTAGTGTTTACACTATTTGCGTTCAATTTTCTTTTATTCTTTTCATTATTACCTGAGGCAAGATAAATAGGGGAGCAACCACGCCAGATGAGGAGAAAGAGTCCACATTAAATTGGCTGGGCACAAGTACCTGAAGTTGAACGGGTGGGCAGGGAGCTCTCTCTTCAAAAGGATCGTGTTAAAAATCTGACGAGTGCAAATCAGGGGAAATTGGTCGAACCACAGGAGTTTGTCCTGAAAAGGAAATTCCTGTTCTAATGCGTGCGTGGGGTAAGGCGGTGTGGCTCTTCAACCACTGATTTCTGCTCTGCCTATGTTTTGAGGCAAGTTACGTGAAAGGTCAACTTCCCATGCCTTGACTCAGAGGATGGAGCCTCTTGACATACAGGCAATGTGGAAATTTTTAATCGAACGGATTCTTATCAAATGTTCATCACACAGCCAACTGCATCAAATATTGCATCTTGTTGTACCCTACCTAAAACTTTGCCCGTCTTCCCAAGCGTGACAACTCGGAAGATACTATTTTAATAGCATAGCAACCTACCACACACATTAGCATCCAGAGCACAACAATTAATACTCACCACGCACCTTGTCCACCACCACCACGTAGCTGACAAGCATGCCAGGTTCACGACTGAAAATAGCCTGAGCGTCATCATCCGTACCATACATATGACCTATTTTCAACTCTTGTTGTACGATAGCATCCCATGCTCTATCACCCATAAGGCAGGGTGAAATAACTATTTTCAACTCTTGTTTTTATCGCCCACCTCGTCCATTGCCGCCACACAGCTGACGAGCTTGGCAGGCAGGCCAGCAGTTTCAAACATGGAGCGCCCCACTCTGTAGATCACCTTACCCTAGAAGCGAGTGCAAGGAGAGAATGGTGGGTGGACCATCGAGCATGGTCTGAGACTGTAAGGACATACTGTCTGAGAGGAGGGCAACACTGGCATGTGTAGGGCCAATGTGTGTTCTATTACGTTTGCATCGTGAGATAGCGGTGAATTATGAACAAGGACTCATCACAACGGCTAGAAAACCTAAGTTCTCACAACTGCCCAGACTAGTTGGAAAAAGGCTGGAAAATTAAACTCATACTAAGGAGGAAGAGCAGCTGTGAGGACCAAGGGAAATTAAAAGATGGAGAAACCGGAGAGGAATACAGATAAAAAGCAAGAGTGATATCACTTTGCTTCACTTCAAGAACTGGAGCTCAAGTGTTTTACACTGAAGTCAGCAGACTGCATATGTAGCGTTTGTAGGGTCGGCCAGAACCGTCAATGTACAACATAGATGACCGTATATGGTGATTTCCTGCTAGTCTACCATATATGCACCATATATACGGTACTTTATGTATGTATGGTTTTGGCCAACCCTAAGCGTTTGTGTCACTACTATTACTGTTACTATTTCTACCTCGTAAAAAAATAACATGACTGCTGCCAGTATTCTTGTGACGATGTTCATACTGCACATAAATTTTGATGAGGCTCTGAGGACACGCCTGACCATCCTAATCATCTGAGAACAAAATTGTGCAAGTACGTTAGACGGAACGAGCGGTACATCGTCAGCAGATCCAGAAAAAACCAAACCAACACACCTTGATCTTGGCGCTAGGACAGGGGCAGGTCAGTTCTGGGATAACAGGCTTTCTCATCCATTGGGTCTTCACTGCCTTGGGGGTCTTTCCCAGGAGCTGGTCAGTATCCGCACCCCCTTTCAACGTACGTATCGATGTACCAAAGGAAGACCTTGACGAGGAGGGCCTAGGAATGTCATGCAGTAGGTAGTACAAGGGAATGATGCAAAAAGCAGCAGAGCAAAATATATGCATCGCGACACAAGGACTGCAGGAACCATGGCGATGAAGGCCTGGGATCATTTGAAGGTAGGTAGTACAAATATAGGGTGAACAGTTCGTCTGTACATTAATGTGGCAGAGAGAGGCATCAATTTGTGCTGCTCCAACATCGGCTGGTATGCATGTGCATTGTTGGAAAGAATTAAATTGGAAAACATTTGGCCAGGATGATACATACTTATATCCTGTGTATGCAGTACACTGTCTAACTCCCCTGCTTATTGAAAAGCGAAACTACGCAGGCAGTGAAAACCACTTCCCACATTGATTAAGGAAAAGAAGGCCACTTTGGTACCGAGTACCGTAAAACTCCTTTACCAGCAGACAAAAAAGGCCCTGTCATAGAGGTATGACCAACAGAGTACCAGAAGGAGGAAAGAAGTCACAAAGAGACTGGAGTACCAGCCTCAAACAAGCAAGAGCACCAGGCACAGACACTGCAGAGCTAAGTTAAGGGTCTACCAGGGATGACCATCTCGGCCACTGCCAATCCACAAAAGCTACCGAGTCTCAAAGCCAGCCCTACAGCACTGAACCTGCCGTGCTCTCCACCACACAGTCACTCAGTGCGAGCCTATAGAAAGGCTAAAGGCTTGCACTAAGTGACTTTGTGGTGGAGAGCACGGCAGGTTCCTGCTTATTTCACTGTATGTCGTTATGGCCACATAAAGTATTTGATTACCCCGGACGAGAACCAACCGCACCAGAATAAGATTAGTCACAGTTGCTCAGGTCCATCCACCGAGGTAAAGCACAAGACGTGACCAGTTTAATTATTACAGTCTGACACTTACTTAACAAAAGATTGCCTTCGCTGCCAGCACGTGGGGAAAGTGTGACCTGCATGCAGTTTGTTGACGGGCTCAGTGGCGTTAGTATGCAAGTGCAAAAGTAAGAGTCGAGCCTAAGCATGAAGGGTTGAATCGAAAAAAGTGCTCAAAACACCACCAAAAAACAAAGGGACAAAACTCTGAGGGCGCCCTCTAAAGAACAACAGCTCGTTCCTGTGAATTGATGTACTGCACGTATTCAAATAATAGTACATGAAATAACATCATAATCCACTGTACGGTTTTATACGTGAAGGAATGAACCTTGTCACCGGTTGAAACCTTGATCACGGTAGATAAGGTCAATTCTGGGCTTGAATCCCAAAGGCGGTACAAACATAGCATCGAAATTACAGTCACAACCCTTCTACCTCAGCCGTGCCAAGTTAGTACCGAAGAGCTACAATGCTACCTCCATATAATCGTTCATAGTCAGAGGTGTGTTATAGTTTGATTTTGATGCACCTTGTCTTGAAAGCAGCTAGTGCGAATGAAGAAAGTTCCAGGGATTCTGCGGATCGCTGCACTGCAGGAGCAAAGAGGCACTGCAGTGCAGCGATCCGCTATCAAAGAGGCACTGCAGGAGCATCAAAGAGGCACTCACATACAAGGATGGCCGGCCTATCACGGTCAGCAGGAGAGAGCCTCTGCAGTGTGAAGAGAAATTTAAGAATGAGGGACAGAGTAGGGAAGAGAGGTTCAATGGAAAAAAGCTGTGACCAGCAGCTCAAATGGTTGTGGGCATCACTCAAAAATTTTGCACTTGCCTCTGCCTCTGACTAGTTAGAAAAACAAGCCCTAAAATAGGCACATGGTCGATGCAGATTTAAACCCACGTGTTCCGCCATGTGCCTGTCGAGGAAGCGATGCTCTATGTGGGCACCACCTTTGCAAAAGCGCAGGTTTAAACCTTGGTGTTCCTGATCTGAGACACAAGCGTACCTTGATGACTGTATCATAGACCTGCCCTTGGAGCAACTCCCTCATCTCCGGATCCATCTGATTGACAACGTCCTGTTGGTTACAGGGGAGAGTGAATTTAAACAATGTAGAATGCGTAAGCAACTAGGAAGGACGTTGTTCTGTTTGCTGCACCACCAGCCAATAGATGCAAAGCCGCAAACATAAAATAATATTAGAAGGTGGATTATAGCAATGCACGTCGTATATACAATGTATGACAGCAATAGACAACGCATGAGGGTGAGTCATGGCGTTGTATGCGTTGATCTGTACACTAAGGGTCTGCACGAAGACAAGTACAGACTTGCGTAGGAGTATCAGCAATGGGGGAAGGTGTAAACTTGCACTTAAAAGGCACTTAAAAGGGGAATGTACCCAATTTGCAAACTGTGCAAGCCCTAATTGACACGGTTACCTGGTCATACGTGTCGCCTGCCTGCATTATCCACAAATCATCCTTGGACAGCATGTTGTAGCGCAGAAGAGCGGTGACATAGCTGCAACACAACATGGACGCGATTGAGATCAAAATTTGGTTGTAGCGCAGAGAGCAGTGACATAGCTGCAACACAACATGGACGTGATAGAAATCGTATTTGGTTGCAGCGCAGAAGAGCGGTGACATAGCTGCAACACAACATGGACGTGATCGAGATCGTATTTGGTTGTAGCGCAGAAGAGCAGTGACATAGCTGCAACACAACATGGACGTGATTGAGATCGTATTTGATTGCAGTGCAGAAGAGCGGTGACATAGCTGCAACACAACATGGACGTGATTGAGATCGTATTTGGTTGTAGCGCAGAAGAGCAGGCTACCTGAACTGCAACACAACATGAACGTGATTCAGACTGGTTTTGGTTGTCACGCAGAACAGCATGTCATGCTAAATCAGTGGCATGGACGAATCGTGTGATTTTTCCTGGATTTATAATGTGAGCAACGGTTTTACGGTTATTTGGTTGTTTGGCCAGTTTAGATGGTCCTCTTGTAACAAACTCGCTCTTTTCTCAGACTTGTCTGAGTACCCTCTCCTCGGGGCGCTGCTTGAGCCGTCGCTTCCTTCTCGCGTGGAGAGGGAGGAGACGTTAAACACCTTTATGGGGGGCTTGGCGGACTATGGCTCATACTTGCAATCCATGCTTGAGCTGGTACCATGATTCGTCGTGACAAGCAGCTACACATAGCTGCACTACCAACCAATTAATGCGAGACTGCTATAAGGTGACAAGCGGCAATATGGCTTTGTGTCAGGTCTCCTGCGAGACTTTTTAACACCAAGCTTTTCCACAAAGGGAAATCATTTGAAGGTTGGAGGCTAGTGCTTAGAGCATGGTTTTTAGTCCCTGAAAGCTTCAACTTCATACAAGCAAATTTGACTATGTCAATTACCATGACATGCACCACACGTACCACTCGCACCACATGGGGGTAAGGGAAGGGCATTGCAGCAACCTGCACCATGTAAACGTAAATAACTCACACACGCACAAACACACCTGATTGCCTCTGCACCATAACCTGCAAGGTATGGTAAAAAGTAGACAACGTTGGTCAACTCTTGCTGGTCAGCTTCTTGCAGCTCCGAACCCTTCTATTCCCCTATGCTCTTCCGATGAGCTGGCTGCCTTGTTTCAGCCTTATTAGGTGGTGTTTAATGGAGTACGTTAAGCTACGCTGTGGCGGCGTCTACTTGTTGCAGTACGTACGTAACGGAGCGAGGGGGGTACGTACGTGATGCGATCATGCACAGCTCGTCTAACATGACGCCCTTGTTCACGCATTCCAACAGCAACCTGAGTAATGTGCACTACCCACCACTCTTGGAAAAGAAGGGAGCTGCCCACAGAACCGGGTACTTCAAGCGTGGAGCTGCTATGATGGTCGTGTAGTTCCAGTTGTGCAGAAGCTCCTTCTGGTCGGCCAGGAGAGAATGGACCCTGATTTCTGCGCTGCTGCTCCCTGATAATGATGGCCCACTATAAAAGTCCTTCACGAGGGACACGCTGCTCCTGGCTTTTACGAGCAACAAGAGGAGTAGTGCAAGGCAAATTAGAGCAAGGCATCCGCGCCATTTATTGGCTCCCTTGTCAGCTGCGTTGCTGCCGTTGGAAGATACACGCCGCTGTATGAGTGACTGCAGGTTTTGGGCGGAGCTCGGCTTGCTCCCAGGCCTGGACGTCGCTGCCATTCCTAGTTTCGAGGACACCGACACATTTTACGTTGCCCTAGGATGCATGTTTTTAAATATATAATGGGCGCGGTAACTACGAAAGCATCTTCCTATGGTATGCTGGCCAATTCTTGGACACACGAACTAGCCCCTCCCCGCATCTCTCTCTCCCATTAAAAAAATCTAGCTTATTATAAAATCATAGCATAACGAGGGGGCGAGACCTGCTACTGGGCGTTCTTTGTTGAATTCTCAGGTCATCGCTTTGAATTTTTAACTGACGATTGCTTGGCATCTAGTGTGCTGAACTGCGTGTAACAGACTGTAGCGCACTTATTCACGACAAGCTCGCGTCTGGCATTCATTCCTGAAATGTCATACTACTCAGTTTTTTTCAGCATATATTCACACCCACCAATTCTTAGTGATGAACGAATCATATAATAAACAAATGTTAGTCAAGACTAGCCTTGTTAAAAACTGGAGATACATTTTTAGTCAATGTGCTATATCTCGTACATTGCTGTGTGACAGTGATGTGATCTGATGGTCCACCGTAGGAGGCAAGGCGATCCACTAGCATTCTTATGCGTATCAATTACAAGAGCACTACGAGTATCGTAAGCACTTATTTGACACCAAATAAAAATTATGACACGGCCAGAAGGGCTAAAGCCAAAGAATCGACGGATGCTTGCCAAAATAAGTTTGGCGACAATAAAGTACAATAATTCAGTTTGCGAAAAATAATCTCTCTTTGGGAGGCAGTATACATTATTCCACTATTCCACTCTTTCATGCCTCACCACTCCCGCGTTGGGGACAGAGGGGTCACATGACCTGGTGACAACTCACACAGTGTCGTATCCCTCCCATTCCATCATTGTCCATGCACGCGTGCTCTCACTATAGCAATGGTAACCGAACTCTCATAACACTCATTCTCTAGAGAACCACTCTCACCCTGGGCTCTCATAACACTCAATTCTCTAGAGAATCACTCTCACCCTGGGCCTCATAAACCCATGCCAACTTCATACTAGAGCTGCAGTGCTTAGTACGTCCTGGCCTTGGGGGGAACATAGACCATGGCACTGTCCAGGGGTTGCATGTGCACCGGTCGGTACTTGATGTCGACCTGCAAACCAAAACAATCAACAGAGGGAGTGTTATGACGTCTAAGCTAGGTACGAACGACACATTTTGTGACAGGAGTGGCTGTGTTGTCCAGCAACTGTGGTACAGCAACTTAAAGGGAGAAGGACAACTCCTTAGTGCCAATGCTTGTGGGCACTCACATCTTCCAAACTGCTGGCTGAATGCTGTCAATGACAAATCATGCCAAAAATAACCGCTTGAAGCAGGTGCAACCCTAAAAACAATTCTTCCCAGATCACTAACAAAATAAAGGCACACCCATATCTGCGCCCAGACATATACACACAAACACGGCAACAGTAGCACATAATGCAGATGCTACAGCCTATGGCTACTCACCTGGCCGTCTGGCTTGGAGATGTCAAAGTAGCCCAACGAGTGTCTGATCCAGTTGTCATCCTCACGGTTGGGGAAGTCCTCGCGGGCATGGGCACCTCGTGACTCCTTCAAGCAGCAGATGTAGTTAATGACTACATGATCAATGTGGGATTAAGAACAGTTATTCTCTGACATGCGTGCGCAGGCGCAGCAAGCACAGATTAAGCAGCTAAAAGAAGCGGGGAAGCATTTGCTGGGCACGCACATTAAATTGCGTGGGGCAGGAAGGGATTTCTGTTCGTTGCATGTAAAATTTTGGCTCAATGCACACATTTATTACACCTTGTACAAGTGCTTGCGTCCTTCCCTTGCAGAAACAAAAGGTCGTACAATTGTGAAAGCGTATACGACTACTGGCAGCCAAAAAGTAAAAATTAAACCAAATTTCCCCATACGAAGGGGTGGCCCAAAGCCTTTTGTTGGCTGGGGTCTAAATAAACAATACTTTGTCACCGTTTACCATCATGCAAAGAACTCGGCATGGACCCTGTTATCAGCCTTGGGTGTCTTTAGGTTGTCAACCTGCAGTTCTACAAAGGCCTTTTCTAATGTTACGCACACTCTATAAGAAGCAACCACTCATGGTACCTGACCCGGCAAGGTACCTTAAAATAAAAGATAAAGGGGCAGCTTGTCCACCTTATGTGCCTCAGTTGAGTAGTGTGCCACCAACATGTCAATGAGCATGAGGCTAGCTCTCTCTGCCGAAGGCATACCATCAACTACATCACACGCCACTGCCACATTCCAATACATACAGGTGCAGGAGCAGCTAACGCACCTTGCACGCCTCTGCTGAGTAATGGTTCTGGCATAATGTTGGTAATCTGCTTCTTGGCTTTATGCTTACCAAAAAAAAAAACCATTAACTTCATCACACTCCACTACCAACATCAAACACAAACTCGCAGATACGGGGGAAGCGAACGCACCTTGCGTGCCTCTGCTGAGTGCATGGTGACAGCAGCATTGATGAGTAAATTTTCCAGCTCCATCGTCTCTATGAGGTCGGTATTCCAAATCAAAGAGCGGTCGCTAACCTGTAATTAATATGCACACACACGGGGCATTAAAGTAATTTTCAAGTCAGGGAGCGGTCGCTAACCTGTAGATCACGTGCACACACACACATACACACACAGCAAAACCAAGTAATAAGAACATGGCTGCTCTTCTTGAACAGGAGGACTATAAATGGAATGCATTTGACCAATGTGTGGGCCTGCCACACAGGCTGTAGTCACATGTTTGCAAATGCTACAATTGAGGGACATATCACAACTAACTTAAGAACAAGGGAAAGTGTAGAATGCGTGCACATGTACAGTACTTGGTGCATGGCGGTCTGTGAAGTATGTATATTGGTCAAGTGGTGTTAAGTCTCGCCAAACGTTTGATGCTGCTTTGTGAGTTCAAACACATGGCGTGGGTTTGCTGTTCAGCGTGCCTCAAACACACAAACATTGTAGGCATTCACCTTGACGTCTTGAAGCGACGCAGTGCACTCGTCGATGAGATGGTTGCCCTCAGCTAGAGTTTCCTGTGTGTGCATTGTGTCCAGGAGCTAGACAGTTTGTTCCTTTCCAGTGTGTGTGTGTGTGTGTGTTTTGTGTGTGTCCAGTGTGTGTGTCCAGGAGCTAGACAGTTTGTTCCTTTTGTATATCAGCCTTGACGTGGTGCTGTTCAAGCAGGAATCAAGGCTCACAACGGAGAGGGGAAACCCATACAAATAATGTGTGCTTTTTCAAAAAGCCTGGATGTGGTGCTGCCCAAGCAGGAAATGATGCTCACAAAGGAGAGGGGCACAGTTAAAGAAGCAAGGTGTTTTCTATTTAAAACTGAAATTGAAGCTGAAGAGCAACTTTCACAGCATCCCCTCATCACTGTCTGGAACCGAATCCAAGGCATCTGCCTTGCTCTGTCAGCACTTAAATTAGAACCATTTTAAGATAGGCACCTTTCAAAGCGTCCCCTCTCGTGTTTCTGGCTGTGTCTGCAAATATTGCCTGCATTATGTTTCTTTCATTCGTCCTTGAACCTCTAGCAAAATGACTGTAGAGGGGCTTCTTAGCCCAAGAAGCATGCTTGAGAAGCGCATTGAAGATACAGAGGGGACGCCGTGCAGCGTGCCAAAACGATGCCAAATCTGGTGCATCTATAGGCAGGCGTTGAGCTGATGCAGATACAGATTAGGACTGCCACCGAGTGCCTGTGATAGGAATCTTCAAAACAGAGCGGAAAGATTTTGAAGTTGCTGCTCCTGCATAAACCGGCAGAGTTGTTTTCTGTTCCTAACTTTAGAAACTTCCATTAGAGCATTTGGCTCCATCACGCGCACCGACACCCACGTACGCCAAAAATTTACATACAATCAAAAAGCGCACTCAATGTGCAAGCTCAACCTGAGAAAAGCAACAGAGAACTTAAACTTAAACGTAAACGAATTTAACTCGCATCTACACACCATTGTTGTTCTTTCGTTGTTTGCGTCTACACACCCCATTGTTGTACTAGATAAACACTTATGTTGTATTAATTTTCCTCGCATCGTCACCCCGGTTTTTAAGGGGCGAGGCGTCTCTTTTATAACATTCTCATTGCTTCAGTAGAACGGCTGCACAGCAACATCTAACAAAGGGACACGGCCAAGCCACACCTGTGGGCAGGGCTACGGTGCGACATACCTTTTAGGCATGAGCACCATGCGTAGCCAAATAGATTTGAAACATTATACTGCCCATGACCATGGAAGGATCGCAGCCACGCCCGCACACCCTCACTCACCTGGGTGCGGAACACCGCTGCGTTATTTTGCATGATCTTCTGCATGCTGCGCCTGATCTCTGCTGTCCGAAGGTTGCCATTGGCGTTTCGCAGCTTATCAAGGCGTGAGAGGGTGAGGTCGGCGGAATCAGCCGGCAAGGCTGTGTGGGGGGTGTGGGGCTTCATTATGTCACCTGCGTGCGTGTGTGTTGGGGTGTGTATTTGCTTGTGGTCATAGTCCTGTTGTGTGTACTTGTGCCTTTGTGTGTGGACGTATATGTGTGAGCGCGTGTGTGAATATATACGTGCCTGTGTGTGTTGTGTACGTGTGTGTGTGTGTGTGTGTGAAGGACGACTAGCACGGTCAACAACGCCAGGAGCTCTAATCTAAGATGAGGTAAGCTTGCAGGTTATTTGTAGGTTCCAGCCATTTATATTGGTCCAGTGAGCTAAGCACAAACAAGTAATTATGGGCGAGTGAGGCATGCAAGGTACACCAAACCTGAGGTCTTGCTGGCAAAGAGCCGTGTACAAGAGAACCCACATGCACACGCGCACACACACACACATACACACACACTAGCGCACACGCACGCACGCACACACACACTGACTCACCAACGCGGTTGGCACACGCACGGCCAAACACAACAATGTCCAGCAGCGAGTTTGCCCCCAATCGGTTGGCTCCATGCACACTTGCGCATGCTGCTTCGCCAGCGGCCATCAATCCAGGCACAACAGCATCGGGGTTGCCGTCCTGTGTGTTTGTTCGCATGTGTGTATGTGTGTGTGTGTGTATGCAGGTGTGTGAATGTGTGTGTGCGTGTGTGCGCGCATGCAGCGTGCATGACACAGCTTCTCAGAGGCAACAGGACAGGTGCAAAAGAACCAGGAACAACTGGTGGGTTTTTTGCAGCTCAGATGCAAAGGGTGAGTGAGGAAATTGCGTTTACTCGCCCCAGGGCAGATTCGTTTATATTCCTATGGCTCATGCCAAGTTTCCTTCCACACTCAGTGATGCAGATTTTCTGCTGGTGGCTCATCATGAACAGCATCCTCTGAGTGGTTTAAAAAGAGAACAGGGCCACTTCATTTGAATGCTTCAAACCAAGAGGAAGAAGGGGACACATTATAAGGCACTGCTCATTCTTATGAGCCTCATGCCCTCCTCAACCCTAGGATCAGCTGTGAGCAGCAATTACATCGCTGAACATTTATTTCAGATCATGAGGCCCATCACAGTAGTTTCTACAAACTCTCACTCACCTTAGGTGCCACAACCTCGCCGTAGTAGTTGGTGGGGATGCCTCCCATATTGTAGTGTACGGTGGGGAGCACGGGAATGGGCTCCTGTGGCACAAAGTTGGTGTGTGTTTTGTGCATGTGTGCGTGTGTGTGCGCGTGTGTATGTGTGTACGTGCGCGCGCTCATGTGGATGCACATGCGAGAGGAAGAGAAGCAAGAACAACGCGAATACGAAAGATGCCTCACAGTGTAAGGGAGCTTACCAGGCACCAAGCTTGGTGGTATCATGCTCAGGAGGGGAAAGAATTACCCTACACTTTCTTTCCTGACACCCCGCACACTCTGCACAAACACACTCAGCATAAACACTCTGCACAAACACACTTTGAACAAACACTCTGCACGAACGCGCTCGGCACAGACACGCTCTGCACAAACATTCAGCAGCACCGTTTCGCCTCGAGCCTCACAAAAAAGGTAAATTACCAACAAGAGGCAGCAGTGTCAAACCTAACCACTGCCCCACCACCACCACCACCACCTCCTACACCATCACCACTACCACCTCCACCCCAGTCTACCATACCACCTCCACCCCAGTCTAAAATTAATCGGTAGCTCACAACCCGAAAACCCTGCAGCCTCACACCTTGGTGACATCCACGCCTGCAAAGATAGCGGCGGTCTCACTGATGCCGGGCAGCCGCTCTGCCAGCAGCTCCGGGGGCAGGTGGTTGAGGTGCAGGTAGATATGGTCCTGCACGTACGTTTGTGTGTGAACTTAAGAGGCGAGTTGTGTGTGTATGTGTGTGTGAGTGTGTGTGAGTGCGCGTGCCTGCTTTTTGCTTGGTGAAAAGTGGCTGTAGCTCCTATTTTTAAGATAGTTTCAGGTCTGAAGCCTGGACTGTGTACTTTTCTACAGATTTACATGCAGAGATGCAAATTTGATGAGAACACGAACATGCTTTTCTTTGCCAGCACACACCTTCTCGGGCCCGCAGCCACGGCCATCACGGATTTCCATGGTCATAGAGCGCGACACGACGTCACGAGAGGCGAGGTCCTTGGCAGTGGGGGCATACCTGTGTGTGTATGTTTGAGTGCTTGTAGTCTTGTGTGAACATGTATGTGTGTTATGATGAGAACACAAACATGCATGTGAGAATCCTGCCTTCAACTGTACAATCCAACGCTCAGCTTCTTGCAGCCCACCCAGGCTAGACACATGAGGCGCAACAAGTGCAAGGGGTGCAGTATCCATCCCACCTCCCCACCCCCCAAATTACCTCTCCATGAAGCGCTCGCCCTCAGAGTTCCTCAGCACACCTCCCTCTCCACGTGAGCCTTCAGTGATGAGGCACCCTGCACCATACACGCCAGTGGGGTGGAACTGCACAAACTCCATGTCCTGCATGCACGTTTAATTGCGCACGTGTGAGAGTGTGTGTGTGTGTGTGTGTGTGTGTGTGTGTGTGTGTGTGTGTGTGTGTGTGTGTGTGTGTGAGCAACGGCACAAACACAGGGGCAGCATCTAGCCCAGCACCTTGCAATAAGAGCTGTGGATTTTACAAAGCATGCCCGGGATTCAGTTTCAAACAAACACCGGTACAATTTTCAAACAAACAGAGGTACACACACAAACACACACACTACATTACACACTGCACGTGCCACTGGAGCGCAAACGTCGGCACCATAACAGCCCATGGAGTCAGCAGCCTTTTACCCGCCGTAAGCTTGTGTAGGGTTAATTACCTGCAGGGGCAGCCCCACGCGTGCAGCCATGGCACCTCCATCCCCAGTACACGTGTGAGCACTGGTGGCGCTGTACCAGGCACGCCCGTAGCCGCCTGTAGCTAGGATGGTTTGGTGTGCCTGTGGTTGGGGGCAGCAAGGAGAGGGAGAGAAATTTGTTAATGTGGCACACAGTGCAGCAGTACGTGGGTGTGTGCGCGTGTACGAGCACTTAAGTTTAGAATCCATACAGCATAGAGTACACCGGTTAGATCAAACACATAGAAGAACATACACAAGGGTTGCTTAGTATCAGACAGATGCTTTTACACATCATAACATGTTCACTTATTAGCGCTAACCATAAAAATTCCACTGTCGCCTGCAACTTGGTTTGCAGGAGAGCTGCAAGCGACAGTGGAATTTTAATTGTAAGCTCCATCTTGCAGAGCTTTGTCCATGATCAGGTCCATCGCAAAATACTCCACACCTTGGCCAAGATGTTTGAGTGGGTGAGTCACTCTAAGATGCATACACCGCTTGGAAAAACGCCCAATAACACTTCCAACCTGAAATCTATGAATGGTTCCGTCCTCCATGCACAGCGCGGTCACACCCTTGCAGGAGCCGTCCTTGTCCATGATCAGGTCCATCGCAAAATACTCCACTGCGCAGAGGAGAGCAATATGAATTCAATCACTGAAAGTGAACGAGGTCATCAGGAGGGAAGAGTAGAAGGTTTAAAGTTTTCAAACGAGAAAGGCAGCTCATAGGTATGAGAGGACAAATAAGCCCTATAACAGGAAGCGATACTACAAAGGGTGGTTTGACGTATTCACACGGGAATGGCAGTTCATAGGATGAGAGGACACGTAAGCTCTATAACAGGAAGCGATGCTACAAATGAGTGGTTCAGTTACAAATGTTTTGTTAGTTTACCCTTATTACAAATGTCCTTACAAACTGTTTGTGTTTATTGCGCCTCACCAAAGAACTGGATGTCGTGCTTCATGGCCTGGCCGTACAGGGTGTGCAGCATGGCATGCCCTGTTCGATCAGCGGCGCACGCGCAGCGGTAGGCCTGGCCACCCCTCCCAAAATCCAAGGACTGACCGCCAAAGGCGCGCTGGTAGATCTTGCCGTCCTCAGTGCGGGAGAAGGGCAGACCTGGGGAAGATGAAAATGCAATGATGGTGATGAACACAATGGGTGCAAGATGCACATGTGTGTGTGTGTGTGTGTGTGTGTGTGTGTGTGTGTGTGTGTGTGTGTGTGCGCGCGTGCGTGCAACATCTGTGCTCTGGTGCAGTTGACCGTCAACACCTGCAAATTGCCAAATACAAGCCTGTCTTCGCCACCATCACGCCAACTAAGCGTTTTGTGATTACCATAAGTGACACTCACCGTAGTTCTCCAGCTCCACCACAGCCTGCAGAGGATAAGAGAACAGAGCACGGTTATGAGTGTAATACTAAGGAGGCAGCTTCCCAACAGTCACAGGACCAGGCTCAGGCTGCAGCAGGCTCAAGAGAGACCTGGGAATGAGCTCAGCACAGGACCCACCGCAGGCGCTTCACGGCACATGTACTGGATCGCGTCCTGGTCCCCCAACCAGTCGCTGCCCTTGATGGTGTCGTACGCGTGCCACCGCCAGTCGTCCTCGGACATGTTGCCCAGGGCCGCGTTGATCCCGCCCTGGGCCGCGACCGTGTGCGAGCGTGTCGGGAATAGCTTGGTGATGCAGGCTGTGAGAAGAGGAAGAGGGGATATTGGAGAGCAGGATATTACTAGGTGTGAAGTTGCGAGAAAAGCACAGAAGGAAGAAAACGGATGAAGGCGTGGACCAACAAAAGTGCACAACTTGGTCCACTGACCTGTGTTGAAGCCCAGCTCAGACAGTCCCACCGCTGCACGCAGCCCAGCACCACCTGTGTGCATTTTATGAGTGTGTCAAGAGGGAGTTGAGGGGGAAAGTGGCGGAGAGAAGGTAGGAAGGAGAAGAGGCACCAACTATCGCACACAAACACGTCTTGACACTCACCAGCACCCACAACTATGGCATCATACTTGTGGTCAATGATGGTGTAGCCCCCGACCTGTGTGTTTGTGTGCACGTCAAGAGTCAGGCAAAGTCTCTTCTGCAAGGGGGATTAACAAGAGAAAGCTTGCTCCGCTGCTCCCTTTGCACCACAAAGTTATGCACTCACCTTGCTGGAGGTGCTAGTGTGAGGCCCGCTGCTGAACAGGCGGAAGCCCACTGGAGGCAAGGAAGAATTGTGTAAGGCTGCTGGTATTGAGGAAGAGGAGGAGGAGGAGGCCCTCCTCAGGGCTAGAGTCCCAAAGGCCCTTAACATAATAAAAAAAGTTGTGGTAAAAAGTGGTGGAAAATTTTCATTTGGTAGCAGATGCTAGCCAAAAAAAGTGCTGGCCAAAAGTTGGCAGGATAAAGATCACCGCTAAATTCTTAGCACATATTTTCTTTACTTTGCTATTATGTTATTTAGGCAGCACGACACGACGAGGAATGATGTTTAAGCTTTACGCCTCCACAAATGCCAATCACGCACAAAATGCTGAAGGTTGCAATAAATAGACCGTGTGGAATGATTGTCATGTTGCAAGCCAAATCAACAATTTTGCAGGTCCCCCCATCGCTCCTCCTTTTATTTCCAGTGTTTTCGCTGTTACGTCTTCCTCATTTGCAGCCCTTACAAAATCACTACAACGGTTTTGGAACAACGGTCAACTGAAACTACGGGGTTGCTTATTGAACATAGTTAACAATACAGTACCATGCAGTCCCTGGGCCTGAACAGGGGCTTGGCCCCACACCACCACAAGTCTGCACCCACTGCCTCTAGGCCATCTTGCACCAGCAGAACACAGAGGTTAAACAGGCCAGGTGCAGAGAATGCAGCAAGGACAGTCACCTCTTCAGCAGCTGGACAGTGGCAAACCTTTGGGCCGTCAGCGTCGCACTTGGATGGAGATGCTGAGTTTTACAACACCAGCAACCGCTTGGCGCAGCAGCACCCAGGCTTTGCGCCCACCAGCAGCATCCAGGGGGAGCAGCCTGTCGGTGTGGATCTGTCAGGGTCTGAGGAGGACATAAAGCAGGAGGTGATGCAGGAGCTGAGGCGCACACGCCCCGAGTTTGGGCTGTCCGCCAGGCAGATCAACTCCCTGGGACTCTCAGGGCCACGCCTGAACATGCCAGACTCTGTGAGTGCGGTGTGCTTGCTGTGCCTCTGGTTTAATCATGGAACATCCGCGTAAGCATTGATTTTGCTATCACTCACCCAGCGATAGCACAGTCAATGTTAATACACGCTCGTTACGTAAACGGACTGGAGGTTAAAAATTGCTCAGGGGGGCTGCGGGCGGGCACACACACATCCTCAGGCTCTTTACAGATGGCGGGTGTGTGCTGGCTGCATGATAGATGCTTTGATGCACTCCTGCATTTGAGCATTTGCTAAGCCACACAAGTTCACGCACTGCTTGCACGCTCGTGTGCCTCCTCAGTCTCACTCCTCCTACCTGCACTTGACCATTGATAATGCTGAGCAATGTGCTGAAGGATAATTGCTTGAGTGCACAGCCATGGAGCATGTTTCTTCGCATAAGTGGTTTTGCACGTTTCATTGTACCACTTCCCCTGTGTAGCACCCACTCCTCCTGGCTGATAACCTCCCAGACACCTGAACAGCAAAGCCTGGCAGCCACACTCAAACCTTCACACCCACACACCAAACAGGCCTCCCTGTCCAGTCGCAACTTCGTGCGTGGCGACAAGTTTGATCCCGAAAGCTTTAGTTTAGGCGCAACACGGCTCGGGGCGAGCGGGGACGGTGGGGGGGCGATGAATGCGAAAATGGGCCCAGGCAGGAGCGGGGGAGGGGGGGCGCGGGCAGCCTACGGAGACTACCCCAACTACCCCGAGGGCAGGCCCCTGTTCTGGCCAGAGTCTGCACGCTACGGCAACCCACCTGACCTGCCCTCCCTCTTGCTGCAGCAGCGGGTCATCTATGTATCAATGCCAGTGAGTCTTACATGTGCACAATTGGAGGCGTGTGCGCTCCAACACACACACACACACACACACACACACACACACATGCACACGCACACACATGCGAACACACACGTACATGCACACGCACACGTACATACACATACACACACACACACACACACACACACACACACACCATACGAACACACACACACAAGTTGCACACCTCCACGGGCATATACACACGTGCGTGCATGCACACACATTTACATAAATACATACACACACATTAACGTACGCAACAACCATTTTGCATACAAACACAACACTTACGCACACAAACGTGCACACGTACATGTGCATTATACACATGCGCGCACATGAACACACATGCATACACACGCGTGCACTTACACGCATACACGCACGAGCATACACACATGTACACACACACACGCACACACACACTCTCTTTTACACATAAATAATGCATGCACACAAACACACACACTCACGCACACTTCTGCACACACACACACACACTCACGCACACACGCTCGCTCATACGCACGCCTATACCGTAGCTATACTGTACATTCACACAAACAAGTGCACGTATAAAGATGCATGCATAAGTGCTCGTTTATTGTACACATGCATAATGTGTATACAATACGCGCGCATATGCACACACTAAAACCACTATCTCCTGCTTGTACGTACAGTTTGTGCCATCCGTAACAGAGCTGCTAGTAGCACAGTGTTACTACTTGGACTTTGACGACCGCAACCGCCAGAAGCCTATCTACGTCTACCTCAACTCCACGGGTTGCATGAATGATAAAGTGCGTGTGCATACTCGTGCATGTGTGTGTGTGTGTGAGCGTTTGCGCATATGTGCATTTGTGTGTGATGTGTGTGTTATGTGTGCGCTATGTGTGTGTGTGTGTACACCTGCTGTCGTTTAAGTTTGTAGTGTGACAGGTACAGCCTAACTTGTAACATTGTCAACTTTGAGCTCAAGGGCTGCAAGCCCATCCCGACAAGCTACACAAACGTTGCCTCACACATATCTCTAGTGCATGTGACACAGCGTTTTGTTATACGGCGTAGTGTGTTGCTTTGCTCAAGGACGTGCGACTGCGGTATTTTCTATTTGTGTTGCCTGTGATGGAGGGTTGGCTCCCATGCCAAGCAGCTAGCCCCCTCTCACGTAAGATGGGTATGCCCTCTTATGGTTGGAGTGTACTGACAAATGGCCAAGTGTGTGTGAACACTTGATACTTGCTTCTTGCATGTTTTCAGGGCCAAGCCATTTCAGCCGACAACGAGTTTTACGCCATTTGGGCCGCCTTAGGTTTCACACGTGCGCCTCTCTACACTGGCGTGACCTGGAAAGCGCAGAATCAGGTGCGTGCACGCGCGCGTGTGTCTTGTGTGGTGTGTGTGTGTGTGTGTGCGCGTGTGCGTGTGTGTCTTTGTGTGTGTGTCTTTGTGAGTGTGTGTGCATGCGTGTCTCTGTGTGTTTGCGTCTTTGTGTGTGTGCATGCGTGTCTTTGTGGGGATGTGTGTATCTCGTTTCTGGCAAGTGCAGGTGCCTACATGGTCAAATTTGTGCATGCATGTGTCTGTATGTGTGTCTATGTGTGTTTGTGTGTGTTTTTGCACACGCGTGTGTGTGTGTTTTTGCGCACGCGTGTGTGTGTGTTTTTGCGCACGTGTGTGTGTGTGTGCTTGTGTGTGCTTGTGTGTTTGTGTGTTTTTGCGCATGCGTGTGCGTGTGTGTGTGTGTCCTCATTGTCGGCTTGCCTCCAGATGAATGTGACCGCCAGCACTGCCAACTAGTTTCCTGCTTTCCACCTGGAGTCCCATTTAAACCAATCAAGTTTTCACCGACCTTCAGTGTGCAGACAGCCATTTGCCTGCAAGTTCTCTGTAGGCCATCAATTGGTGCCCCCTCATGCCATTTGTTTAGGTTCAGCCAGAACCAAATATTTATTCGGCGCATATACATTATTCCTGGCAGGGAAATCGCCAAATGTACGGTCATATACAGTATACATACAGTTTTGGCCAACCTACAAATGTGCTCCCAATTCCTAAATTTGCTGTATCCGAAAATCGTCCACGTGCAGGCAACTGTGAAAAGCTGTGAACAGGTCGTCGCTGCACCTCCTCAAGCCAAACAAACGCATACCGATTCCTCTATGTATCGTGCATCCAAACATCATTCACGTGCAGGCAGCAGGTCATCACTGCACCCCATCAAGCCAAACAAACGCACATCGATTCCTCAATGTATCGTGCATTCAAATATCATTTACATGCAGGCAGCCGTGCTGTTGTCAGCAGGCCAGAAGGGCCACCGCTACACCTTCCCCCACGCCAAGATCTCCACCGCCCCGCCCGTCCTGAACCGTGTGTTTGGCCAGACTGTGGATGCACAATTACAGGTTTGAGGTGTATCCCATGTGCATGTGTGCCCGTGTGTGTGTATGTCTGTGTGTATGTGTGTGTGAGTGCGCGTGCGCGTGTGTGCAGCCAAACCAGTTGGAGGCGTATGCCACCAAGTGCTACACAGCCTTTCTCTTCCAACCTGCATATACTGCATGAACTGACCACCAAATCACGCACAAACACACACACACACACACACACATAAAACCTTCTTTGCAGTCAAACCAGCTGGAGTACGCCACCAAGTACTACGCAGCCATCCTCTCACGTGCCACAGGCAAGCCTCTGGCGCAGTGCCAAAAAGAGTTCCTGAGCCGGAAAAGGTGAGTGCAGCGCCGTGCGTTCTTGGTAAGAAGGTGTAATCAATGAGGAGATTGAAAACTTGAAAACTAGGCAGGCCAAAAAACCACCTGCAAATAACTCCCTTGCGCAGAAAATAATTGACCACACCCAAGCTTCAATCGCTACTCCCACTTACGGTCTTACCCACGCCGGCTTGTCCTTGGTATGAAGCATGGCGTGGGTATCAGCCTCACCACCCACCTGTCTGTGTTGTGTTCTCACCAGGTTGTAATCAAGGGACACTACTTGTCTGTGTGAGCTTGTTGTTTGATGGGCACTCTTTAGAGTAATAGCGTGGTATCCAGCGTTCATTGCTCGTAAGCAGGGTTGACCAGAATCGTATACGAACAAAGTGAATTGCCTGCGAAAGGTACCGTACGTACACCGTTTGTACGTCGATATGTAGAGTTTTTGCCAGCCCCACTCGTACCCCATTGGATGTGGCTATGATCATGTTTGATGCCAAACACACAGGTACTTTTCCGTCAAGGAAGCTTATGAGGAGGGTCTGGTGGACAAGCTGGTGCCTGGCTACTCACTGAACAGGTGCGTGGTTTAAGAAAAGGAGAACTACACAACTGCACAGGCAGTGAAAATCACTTTCGACAGAAAGTTAAGGGGGAAGAAGCCACTTGAGGAAAAGGGTACTTGATTACTGGGCAGCAGGGATGTGTCATACGTAGGGTTGGCCAGAACCATAAATATACGGTGTATATACGGTGTTTTTGGCAGGGAAATCATCAAATATACGGTCATATACGGTGTATATATATGGTTCTGACCAACCCTAGTTATACGGCGTATTCGTTTAATACGCCGCATCGTATGTAACGCGTACTTTACCGTATTGAACGTATGACACATCCCTGCTGGGCAGCATGAGGGAATTGTGATATCTACTTGACCTAGATAGGAGCTGGATTTCAGTGCAGTGCATTTTTGCCAGTGTTGCCACAGGGCACCCTCTGTAATAGATCATGGTGGGAGACAGGGCAAGTGGCGCATAGTAGACAAAACAACGCGCCTTCATTGTTGATGAAGAAAACAAGGACTTCAGAGCGGCGGGCTTCCTCGCCTTCTGGTGATTCAAGCGAGCAAGGTTTAGGTTAAGAGGAAGGAGAGGCTGTCAAAAGAGGCGCTAATGGTAACACTTCTGTGTCTGTGTTTAATCTCAGGTTCACCAAGATGCGCAAGGACATGTTCGGTGATCAAGATGCGTTTTACAACCAGGACAAGGGCCCCAAGTTCCGATTCAAGCGTGAGGACAACCCGTCGGGCGTGTAATCTGGCATTCAATGAGCTACAAAGGCGGGTGTAAGAAGAGTGAGACACAGACAAGAGGGAGGTCTAAGAGGGGGGGGAGAGAGATGCATGCTGGCTGGCAGATGGTGTTTTAGTTGTTACTATGAGTGCATGGCTGTTATAGAGCAGGCCACTTCTTGTCTACTGCCACGTATGCCCCCCTTTTTGTAATGCCAACACAACTTCTCCTCTTTGCGCTGAGCACTTATGGCATTTCTTGCAGCTTTCATTATTAATGTTTGGCTGAAGATCCCCCCATGTAAATCTAAATCTAAATCACCATTATTATTAATGTTTTTGATCTTCACCAATTTGTCGACACTGAGCTTGTAAATTTATACCAGGAAACACGCTGTGTGGCCGCATAATGGTTACAATGGTTACAATGGGGGGTGACCTTCAGCCAGGTAGTTTGGCTGATCGGCTGCTGACTGGTCTCGGCCAGCCACAAATAAATCCATAAGCT
>Ga0307947_1000540_pt1 | contig 26981 bp, 28 predicted proteins | sample OrgLakmetagen232_FD_201840 | JGI IMG/M metagenome (GOLD analysis project Ga0307947, IMG submission 201840) | Saline water microbial communities from Organic Lake, Antarctica - #232 | ecosystem: Environmental > Aquatic > Non-marine Saline and Alkaline > Saline | place: Antarctica: Organic Lake...
CATGCCAATATATTACTTATTCAGCAATGAGCTGTGGCAGCGCCTCCGCCGCAACTGCATGCCAATATATTACTAATTCAGCAATGAGCTGTGGCAGCGCCTCCGCCGCAACTGCATGCTAATATCAGAAATGAACTTTGGCAGCGCTTCTGCTGCAACTGCATGCCACCCACCTCTTCAGCAATGAGCTGTGGCAGCGTCTCCGCCGCTCGCATCAGCATGCCATCTGAAATGATGCGAGACCCAAGAAACGCACCCAAGGCGACACCTACACAAGCATGCGCAATATGATGTGCTTAAATCCGTCCTATAAGTAAAAGAACGCAGGCCATTTAACCATTCTTCACATTAAATAAGGAGAAGGAGCCACTTTGGTAGCGTTAATAAAGCGAGAACGCTGACACTGAGAGGATCTGTAAAACCCCTCTCGTATTTGGATTTGACATAAAAGAGCTGAATGTATTCGACGGAGGTAGCACCCAAAGTACTGAGAGGGCCTACAGGTACACTTGAGTGGGATACAGGTGCATTTGCGCTTGCAGGTGCGCTTGAGTGGAAATCCCGGCTATACTTGATTGGATTTACAGGCACACTTGCGCATTTGCGCTTGCAGGTGCGCTTGAGCGGCTGCGCTTGCATGTGCGCTTGAGCGGTTGCTCTTGCAGGTGCGCTTGAGCGGAATTCCGGCAACACTTGATTGAATTTACAGGCACACTTGTGCATTTGCGCTTGCAGGTGCGCTTGAGCGGAATCCCAGCTACACTTGATTGGATTTACAGGCACACTTGTGCATTTGTACTTGCAGGTGCGCTTGAGTGGTCTTACAGCCACGCTCATGCAGGGGTGTAGCCCACGTGGACTTCGCTGGTGTTTGTGCTTTCGGCCCTCGATGTTTACAAACCACAATTTCTTTGGTTCTTTTAGCCCTCAATGTTTGCAAACCACAATTTCCTTATTTCTTTCGGCCCTCAATGTATGTTTGCAAATCTTTTGGTTCTTTCGGCCCTCAATGTTTATAAACCACAATTTCTTTGGTTCTTTTAGCCCTCAATGTTTGCAAACCACAATTTCCTTATTTCTTTCGGCCCTTCATGTTTACAAACCACAATTTCCTTATTTCTTTCGGCCATCGATGTTTGCAACCCTTTTGGTTCTTTTGGCCATCGATGTTTGCAACCCTTTTGGTTCTTTTGGCCATCGATGTTTGCAAACCTTTTGGTCTTTTGGCCATTGATGTTTGCAAACCTTCTGGTTCTTTCGGCCATCAATGTTTGCAAACCTTTTGGTTCTTTCGGCCATCGATGTTTGCAAACCTTTTAGTTCTTTCGGCCATCGATGTTTGCAAACCTTTTGGTTCTTTCGGCCATCGATGTTTGCAAACCTTTTGGTTCTTTTGGCCATCAATGTTTGCAAACCTTTTGGTTCTTTTGGCCATCAATGTCTGCAAACAATTTCTTGTTAGCCTGACTGGCCAGGCAAGTCACCCCTTCGTACTAGATTTCACAAACATACACAGAGCATTTTTACTAATATTTCGACCTAGATAAGGACGTGCTATTATGTCAAGTAACATCAACTCTCAGATCATTGTTGTTAGCCTGAATGGCCACGCAAGTCGCCCTGTCGTACGAGATTTTGCAAACATAGCACACGGAGCACTTGTATCAACTACCTAGGTGAATATCATACACATTTAAAATATGATGTAAAAGATGACGTACGGGTATCTTACAAACAAGCAGTATGAACAATATCTGGTGTAACATCCACTCTCATCTGGGACACACACACACCTGGGAACAGGTACATGTTGTTAGCTTGGCTGGCTACGCAAGTCGCCCCATCGTACTTCACATTGGGCTGAGGACTGCCGGAAGCAAAGATCACCCTCCCCTGCATTTTGCATGCATCGGTGCAAGCAACGAGTTGAAAAAGGAGGGATGTGCATGAAAAAGAGCTAGCGTGCGCGCGTTAATGAGTGAGTCCTGTAAGGAGAAGCTCATCACGGAAACACTCATCAGACTATGGGAACCACAGTCTGATGCTGGATACAATTTGTGCAACCCATTTTCAAGCCCCGCCCCCTTTTGCCAGGCTGACGAAGCAACGTTGACAACGAACACGGTGCTGGGGGTGGAAATCTGTTACAAGTCTGTGTGAAGAGTGTGTGTGTGTGTGTGTGAAGAGTGAGCGCACCTGAGTCACACGCACAGCATCCTCGCTCGTGCACTCCATCTGGCTGATGGGGTTTGACATAGGGAAGATGATAGGGCGCGAGCCCTCCTGTCTGCAGCCCTCGTCCATTGCTGCAAGGACCTCATCTGTGAACAAGCGTCCGGCGCCAGCGAGTCCTAGCAGGACGGTGGGACGGACCTGACATGTGTGTGTGCGCGTGTGTGTATGTGTGTGTGTGCGCGCGTGTGTGTGTATGTGTGTGTGTGTGTGTCAAAATTACGAAATCCACCACAATGCTTTGTCATTGAGATCCTTCCATTGTACCCTCACCCGTTTGATAACCTCCAGCAGCTCCTGGCCTTCGTTTGATTTGTTTGCACGCGCAAATTCTTGCACATGCTCAGGTAGGTCATCTCGGGCCTATGAGAGAGGAGGTTGAGAGCAGCAGGATGATATTCGAACAAAAACATGCCCATTGGTGTTGTTTGCACACACACAAAGCCTTGCACATGCTCAGGTAGGTCATCTCAGGCCTATGAGAGAGAAGGTCGAGAGCAGCAGGATGATATTTGAACAAAAACATGCCCATTGGTGTTGTTTGCACACACACAGTCTTGCACATGCTCAGGTAGGTCATCCCGGGCCTACGAGAGAGAAAGTTGTGAGCAGCAGGATCATATATAAAAATATTCCCTTTGCATTTGATTGCACGCGCAACGTCTTGCATGTATTCAGGCAGGTCATCCCCGGCCTACTAAGAGAGAGGGCCTACATCAGGGAGGGTGAGAACGGCAGTATCTGTATGGGGGATACTTGGACATTTGAGCATCATGGTATGTGTGCTCTCTAACAGTAGCAGCACATTCATCTTTTAAGCACAAGCACGTAGCTTAAGCTGCCTTTAATGCACATACATAATACTGATGTGCATGTGTGTGTGTTTGCGCACACCCACGTGTGTGTGTACATGTTGTGTGCGCATGCATTTGTACAATTGCGTGAATGTGTGTGTGTGTGTGCTTACCCACCAAAAACATCTTACCTTTGTTACGAGGCCTTTGTGGTCTATGAGCCAAAACCGATCCATGGCTTCCTCCTCTGAAAGCCCCTGCTTTTGCATGCCTGCAATTTGCAGGAGTCGTTGAGGCCATTACCTAAATTATCATCAGAAAATAAAGCAAATAATGGTTCCATTTGTGCTGCACATATTTATAACGACAAGGACAGGACATTGAATGCACCCTCATATGCAAAACTACCTTGCAGCGACGAAACCAAACCTCACACCAAACAAATCAAAACCATTCAAGATTATACTGCTGACGCAAATTCCTTCAACTTGTACGAGATCTTGCTGCAGCTTGCAGCAAAGCCGAAAAACTCTTCAGATCTACACCATATTTCCCTTCCGTGTTGTATGTTAGTGTGTTAGTGTGTGTGCGTAAAACATACATCACTTCTCTCACCCAGCACGATCCTGCGAGCATCACATACCCAGTCACCCTCCTTTAAACACCCTGAAATGTGTGTGCAGATGTGCACACAAACCCTCACACATAAAAAGAGTTCACCCAGAGCAATGACATGCACCACAAACAGGCTTGCAGATCCTGCTCCCAAACAAACCTTCTAATGTTCACACGCACACGCGCACACTTATGCTTGTATGCATACATATAGAAACAAAACAAAGCCTCAACTCACCCAGTACAAGCATGCGCACCACACCCAGGCCTGCAGATCCTGCCCCCAGACACACCTCTGATGTTCACACACACACACACACTTATGCCTGTATGCACACATATAAACACACAGCCTCAACTCACCCAGTGCAATCATGCGCACCACACCCAGGCCTGCAGATCCTGCCCCCAGACACACCACCCGCTGATCCGCCAGATCACGGTTGCTCTTCCCCTACAGGCACATCATGTACATGCACAGCATCATGTACACATCATGTACATGCACAGCATCATGTACACATCATGTACATGCACAGCATCATGTACAGGCACATCATGTACATGCACAGCACGGAGAAGCACTATGTGCAAGAACATGCACAGGTGCAAATGGGTGCAAGGAAATGCGTAGCCATACCGACATCTGATGTTTGTTAAATTAAGCTGGCACAAACACACACACGCCACCCGCCATGACGTGCACACACACACAAACACACACACACACGCCACCCGCCATGACGTGCACACACAAACACACACACACACGCCACCCGCCATGACGTGCACACACACAAACACACACATGCCACCCACCATGACGCGCGCACACACACACACGCCACCCACCATGACGCGCATGGCCCCATACAACCCAGCTAGGGCGGTGGAGGCAGTGCCTTGGATATCATCGTTGAAGACCAAGTACTCACTGTGCGTGTTTGTGTGTGTGTGTGCTTGTGTATGAGGAAGCACAAAATGATTAAGAACGTGTATCGTGTGTCTGCGTTCAAGACATACATATATGTGTGCTTTAGTGTGTCAGTGTGTGTGTGCCATGTCTACACAAGTGTGTGTGTCTGTGTGTATGTGTGTGTGTGTGTGTGTGTGTGCGTGCCTGGCGCAAGCTGCTGAGAGAGACAGACAAAAAACATCAAATTGTGCATCAGCCTCGCGTGTTCCCACCATCATGACAAACAATCATCCCGCGTAAATCATAAGCAGTACGGGTGTCAAAGCGTGTGACCATCTGAAGCTGGAGTGCAAGACCAGGATTCCTCACACGCGGCACGGATTGCTTCGCGGAAGAGAAACTCATACGGAGGAGAGACTGCTGGCTGATGGAGTCATGTCATAACTAACTTTTTGAATGCCGGAGCGGTCCACAAATGGATCAAAGCATGCACTACAACACGGATTTGTGGTTCAATCAGGAGGGCTCTGGCTGACGGGGGCGTGCGCTTACCAGCCTCTTAACATGCCGATGCCATACACGAAGGGATGAATGCTCGTCACAATCATAAACCGCACGTCCTTTGCTCAAAAGCAGCAGCATTAAAGTGTGCATGAGCATCGACACGTACACAACAACATGTACTTATGGTTCAATCTGGAGGGTTCTGGCTGACAGGGGCGTGCGCGTACCAGCCTCTTGAAATACCAATGCCATACACTCCATCAAGACACATGTCCTTTGCTCACAAGCAATACAAATGTCTGCATGATATCAATACAATATTACAATGCTCGTCACTCCCATCAAGACACATGTGCTTCGCTCACAAGCAGCATGAAAGTGTGCATGGGCATCAATACAATGCTCGTCACTCCCATCAAGACACACGACCTTTGCTCACAAGCAGCATGAAAGTGTGCATGGGCATCAATACAATGCTCGTCACTGCCATCAAGACACATGACCTTTGCTCACAAGCAGCATGAAAGTGTGCATGGGCATCAATACAATGCTCGTCACTCCCATCAAGACACACGACCTTTGCTCACAAGCAGCATGAAAGTGTGCATGGGCATCAATACATTTTCGTCACTGCCATCAAGACAAATGACCTTTGCTCACAAGCAGCATGAAAGTGTGCATGGGCATCAATACGATGCTCGTCACTACCATCAAGACACACGACCTTTGCTCACAAGCAGCATGAAAGTGTGCATGGGCATCAATACAATGCTCGTCACTCCCATCAAGACACATGTGCTTCGCTCACAAGCAGCATGAAAGTGTGCATGGGCATCAACACAATGCTCGTCACTGCCATCAAGACACATGACCTTTGCTTGCAAGCAGCATGAAAGTGTGCATTGGCATCAATACAATGCTCGTCACTCCCATCAAGACACATGTGCTTCGCTCACAAGCAGTATGAAAGTGTGCATGGGCATAGTAATCCTGCAAACACCTTGCACGCATGCCTGTAAGCACCTACATGAATGCCTGTAAAAACCTTGCACGCATGCCTGCAAGCACTTTGCACGCATGCCTGCATACACCTTGCACACATGCACGCATGCCTGCAAACGCCTTGCACGCAAGCATGCAAGCACCTACATGATTGCCTGCAAGCATCTGCACGCATACCTGCATACACCTGCACGCAAGCCTGCAAGCACCTACATGCATGCCTGCATACACCTTGCACGCATGCCTGCAAACGCCTGAAAGTCACCCGCTGCTTGTGCATAACACCAAAACAACATCACTTACTTGCGGTATCGATTTAAAAGAGCGTAGGCGTGGCTGATCGAGAAGTCCTCAAATTGTAGCACAGCGTTGGGCCAGCGAGACATCACTGCCGTCACAAACTGCATGCAAGCAACCGAAGGTTCTATTAAGCTTGCATCGTGAGATGGCGGTGGATTATTTACAAGTAGATAAATAGAGATCACAGATACCAGCAAGAGTGATATGAGATATGAGTGATATCACTTTGCTTCACTTCAAGATCTGGAGTTCAAGTGCCACACACTGAACTCAGCAGTTCTAATTCGCTTGCATCGTGAGATGCATAGGGCTCTGTCATTATTACCAAGGAGAACACAACAACTCAGAGAAACCAGAGAAACGGGATAACACTAAGGACTAAAATATAGAAAAGAGGTGAGGGAGGGAGGGAAGTATGCTAAAGAGAGAGTTGTGTTCTCCAAGAAATAAAAAGAATGGAGAAGGGAAGCAGAAATCGGAGAAAACCAGAAAGTGAGGACATCTCACTTTATGCTACACTTGAAGAACCTGAGTTCAGGTGTTTCACACTGAACTCATAAGTTTGTCTGAGCACATATGGGCACATACACGTACAAGAACGGATTCCTACTGCAGCAGAGAGTTAGGCCAGCGAGACAGCACTGCCATTATAAACTGCATGCAAGCATCACAAGGTCTGTGTGGGCACGTAAACAAGAAAGCAATTACGCTGCAGCACAGCAGTGGGCCAGCATGATATCCCTGCCAGTAATTGACTGGAAGGTTGGCCAGAACCTTACATATATCGCATCTGTGGTGTATAATCGTTTTTATTTGGGGCAGGAAACTTCATACATACGGCCATATCCACTACTGTACAAATACACTACTGTACACATACATTATTGTCATATATACTACTATTGTACATACGGTCATATACCTACACTGTATAGGTACAATTATACACTACTACTGTACATACACTAGGTAGTCATATACACTACTACTGTACATACGGTCATATACACTGTACAGGTACAAATATACACTACTACTGTACATACACTAGGTAGTCATATACACTACTACGTCACATACACTACGGTCATATACCTACACTGTATAGGTACAAATAGGGTCGGCCAGAACCCTATATGCACGGTGCATACACGGTATATTTGGCATGGAAATCACCAAACACACGGTCATGTACGGTATATACCTATATTCGGTTCTGGCCAACCCTAGGTGTAAGCAATTCTGGCAAAACCCACTGTATCACTTGGGTCTTGGGTCATACGCACAACAGGATTGACAACAGAGGAAAAATTATCAAAAAAGTTGTTCAAGATTTGTCAAGGCAAATGTTCACGCTGTAGGCTGGTTGCGAAAGACCTCCGAAGCTTTGTGCAGCATTGCAAGAGAAGAGGACACAGGCAGTCAGATGCTGCTTTCCTCACTGTAATGTAGACTGAAGAGCCACTGACGGTGACAGGATTGCTACGCGATTTTTGAAAGGAACACATGAGAAAAGCTGCACTCACTGCCGTGACACACACACAAACACTCACACACACAAGCTTTCTACCAATTACACTTTCTATATTTTTGACTGCGTGCGCCTCTGTGTGCAGATCTTGACATTTTCGACATTCAAAAACACACAGGCAAACACACACGCGCACACGTACACGCATACGTGCACACACACACACATACATTACACACGTGCCTTTGCATAGAGTACAACTCAGCAGGGCAAGAGTGGGCTTGTAGAACCCTATATACACACGCACGCAAACTCCGCACCTCATCCATGATGCTGTAGTACTCCTTGCCAGTGATGCGTGGCTGCCTCAGCCCAGCATACAGAGGGTCATTCCTGAGCTCCTCGTTGTCTGTACCCACGTCGATGACCACGGGCAGCACACGAGAGGGAGAGAAGCCTGTGTCGGAAGTGATCAGCACACGTGAAGGTTGAGGTGTTGACGCCACAGGCAGCACACGAGAAAGGAGAGAAGCCTGTGTTGAACTAAGATTTGCGAGTGCAAGGGCCTCTGACTCATTGATGACCACCACAGAAAGTACACACACACAGGTAGCAGAACATTAGAGCTGAGGTGCTGAGGATTGCAAGTGCAGCGAAGTACAGGTCCAGCTTTCCCACAGAGATTGCGAGGCCATTGAGTGCTTCTCATCAAACCTCTGCTGCAGCACAGTATCTGCTGCAGCGCGGTTCAAGTCCAGCTTTCTCACCGGGGTCACAAGGCCATCCAGCCCTACATAATCATAGCACAGCATACCATATACGCGTGTACACATACTCACGCCCGCACACGAGCAGTGACGTACAGCAGCTCACAACACACCTTCTGCAGTGTAGAATAAGGCCAGCTTGCTCAACTCATTTGGCCCTACATAATCATAGCAGCATACCATATACGCGTGTACGTGTACTCACATCTGCACACGTACAGTAATGTACAGCAGCTCATAACACACCTGCTGCAGCACAGTACAGGTCCAGCTTTCCCACAGGGATTGATATGCCATTGAGTGCTTCTCATCAAACCGCTGCTGCAGCAGATAGCACACCATACCATGCAGCAGAAGCAGCAGATACCATTCCATACACGCGTGTATGCATACTCACATCTGCACATGTGCAGTGACGTACAGCAGCTCACAACACACCTGCTGCAGCGCAGTACAGGTCCAGTTTTCCCACAGGGATTGCGAGGCCATTCAGGCCTACATCTCCCAGCCCGAGCACCCTACTGCCGTCTGTCACCACAATGGCAGAGACCTCCTCTTGCGGCCAATTGTATACCATGGCTGCCTGTGTGCGTGCGTTGGGGTGTGTGTGTGTATGCGTGTATGCGTGTGTGTGTGTGTGCGCGTGTGTGTGTATGCGTGTACGCGTGTGTTGTGTGTGTGTGCGTGCGCGCGCTAACAGATAGACACACCACTGCGGTCGAGCCAGCGGTGAAGTGTAGCGGCCTTTATTAGACAGACAAGCACTTTCATCTCTGTCTGCCCTTCACAAAGTGTTAAGGATGCCCAAAAGATGGAGCTGCAAATGGGGCGAGACAGCATGCTCTATGGCCAAAGATCCTGGAAGCATACACACACATCCCCTCACCCTCTCAAGCACACACACACATATATAAATACACACATAATACTTTCAGCACCCAGAAGACAGGCTTGCTCTTACCCTAAACTGCCTTTACAACTACAAACAGTATACAAACACTAAAAATTTAAGTGGCACAAGTGACCACAAGTGAGCACAAACACAAGCGACCACTTCATCAACACGAGTGACCAACAGTGACGGCAAGACAGGCAGTGGCATCTCCCTCAAGAGAGAGAAACCTCCTTTTGATAGGGAGTCACATTTTCTCACACCCCACACAGACTGGCTCCTATCTTTAAATGATGAGGGAAATGGGCAGTGGCTTCAACAGGGCAATTGTTTATGCTCTTCTTTTACATCATTCCTTTCTTCCCTTTTCCCACCCACCATCTCTCCTAGCCTGCGCAGCTTTTTTGTTGTATACTCTCACCCACCCACCCACCCACACACCATCTCTCCCTGGTCTCTTGACGAGAAAAACATGCCTCTGGGTCGTCGGTACAATTTGTGGAAGTTCACTGCCACCCACCCCACTGTCGGCGTATACACAATGGGTGCCATCTCCTGTGTGTGTGTGTGCGTGTGTATTTATGTGTGTGTGCGCGTGTGTGTGTGTGTTTGTGTTTGTGTGTGTGTGTGTGCGCGCGTGTGTGTGTGTTTGTGTGTGTGTTTGTGTATGTGTGTGCGTGTGTGTGTGTGCGCGTCTGTGCGTCGCCTATTACTCGCAACGTCCTGGGACCACATGATATGTTCTCTCTCCACTGGACAGTTAGTGTGTGCAGAAGGGTTTTCCACTTCCTATCCAAGCTTGCGCATTTGTTGGATTGTAAACACTTCGCTTTCGCCCCACAGGCAGCATATACACAACTGTGGGTGTGCACTATTCCATGTGCACAATAATATGTTCCTTGACACATGTTACTCGTGTACGTGTAGAGTTGGCCAGAACCATGTACACGTTCAGTGTACGCACAGTATTTTTGGCAAGAAGATTACCAAATATTCAGGGTTGGCCAGAACCGTATATGCACACCGTACATGACCGTATGTATGGAAATATCCCTGCCACTTAGCAGGGATATCACCATACCAAAACACGAATATTACCATACCAAAAGGACCGTAAATACACCGTACATATATATGAATGGTTTTGGCCAACCCTAGGAATATACGGTCATATACAGCGTTTACTTACGGTTCTGGCCAACCCTATGTACATGCCACAAGGTGACCCCGACGGCCTTCCATACACCTCCTGCTTCAAACTGCAGAGCAAGCAGCATTTTTCAACTCACATCAACTCTCATAAAGTGTCACAACATATCAAATAAAGCTGCCACTGTCGTACATTCCAGAGATAATGCAATTAAAAACTGCATGCAAAACTGCATTCAAATCTAGGTGCCGCTCACCGCAAACAGCCATTTATCTAGTTGCATGCATACATCAGTCCTCATTGCCGCTCACCACAAAATTCTCCATCAAGACTTTGAAGAACAGCGTCTCGTTCCGGTCCTGCAATTCCTGCAATGCCTTCCACCTAAAATCAGGACGAGTAAAGAGCTATGCTTTGGAAGCAGGATGGCAAAAATCTCAAGCTCGTAAGCACATCGCCTCCCCCTCATTCTTGGTATCCTCAGGGTGACGGTCCATGCTTTTTATGTGCCCAAAACTCACAGATGATGCCTCCCCCTCTTTAATTTATTGCGGTCGGTTGGTCCTGGCAGATGCTTAATTGTCTACTGATGTTGTTCAGTGCTGCACTGTCACAAACAGCGTTGTGCCTTTTTCCCTTTCCAGGTTTTTTTTTGCAGGTGCTACTAGTCTGGTGCTAACACAACAAGTATCACAGTGTTTACACGTTTTACATATGCAGCCTAGCAGTCGCACGTTTTGACTGATGGCTTTATCTGTAACTCTGTAACTATGTAAGCACATGGGCCTATGGGTGGCTTGGAGCCTTTGGCTGCAGATGGCTGTCTGCGTGCCTTTGGTAGACAGTTATGGAAGCTTCCGCGTTCCCTAGGCGACGAACAACCAACTCAGAATTGGTACAGACAAGGGAAATCCGACTGTTTAATTAAAAAAAACTGTGACAGACTAGTCTTAAAGGATATTGACACACACACACATTGTGAGCATTCCAAAGAGATCCAAACGTGCAAAGGTAAGCCGCCCCCCTTTTTTCAAAGCATTCACTGCATGCTTCAACGTCCCGGGGACAGGTTCCAAATAAGAGGGGACTTTTCAGGGTTAGGTGTGTGGCAACTTGTGGTGCGTTCAGGCATCTGTGGTGTGTGTGCATACCTGGCCAACCCTGTTTGAAATAAGCTCCTTATAGCTGACGGTGCAGGTCCTGCTGCAGCAACAACGCTTGCAGCAACGCTTGCAGCAACGCTTGCAGCTGTGAGTAATTACCAATTCATGTGCAATTGCAATACCTTGCCACAAATTGATCTACTACGACTACTACTATCACTTTCCAGCGTTTGCTTGCTCAAGCAACGAGCAGGATGGCTGAATGAGCTTGAAATTGACCACGCCACATTTGTCAGTCAAGTTCAGTCAAAGGGAGCACATACAATGGAAGTTGTTACATGATGAAATTAGATGGAGGATATGGGACGCAATGAATGGCTCTCGATTACAAAACAGCAGGGTTGTTCAGTTCGTTCTTTTGGGAGCAAGGGTTCGATAAAGTTTGTGAAAGTTCTAAAACCTTCTAACTGTTCAAAGGGTTCAATGTGCAAGGAACATGCAGCCTTGCCCACATTAAAGTCGACCTTGACCTACTGCACACTTTTTGTCTCGGCTACAGTCCAAAACTATTTGATGGGCCTGCCTCCTTGTTCAAATTCACACGCTCCAATGCCTACTGATGACAACTCATGGTGATGTACTGCACACCTTTCCAGCAACTCATCTTGGCTTGTCAAAATCATTTCCCCTCCTTGATACAAAATCTGCCAATGCCCTCACCTCACTGAACAACTTATATCAATCTACTGTACAGCTTATACTAAAAGCCAACATGCTAGCCATCTACACCACTGCCAGCAACCTACAATCCACGTCAGCCTTTATTCCCAAACATACACTTGCCTCCTTGCCATCTCGTTTGTGACCCCACCCAGCTTGACGTCCTCAGGGGGAATCATCTCACGTGGAGTGTAGAATTCGTCCATCACACGCCGTGCCTGGTGTGTGTGTGTGTGTGTGTGAGTGTGTGTGTGTGTTTGTGTGTGTGTGTATGTGTGTGTGCGTGCATGTGTGCGTGCCTGTGTGTGTGTTTGTGCGTGTGTGTGTATGTGTGTGTGTGTGTGTGTGTGTGTGTGTGTGCGAAAGTATTAAAGCTGTGGGTCCCTAAATTCGGTTCAGGTGACAAGGAGCTCATCCCATGGTGTGTAGCACTCCATCATCACACGCCGTGCCTGACGGAAAGTACCAAAGCTGTGGCTCCCTGAAGTCATTTCAGCTGACAAATAGCAGCTGGCAACAAAAGAATTTGCACGCTAGCATGCTAACCATCTGGCTTTCCCTTTTGACCCGTATTTTTCGTTGTCATGGATCTCACTCCTAACTCCTTATTCATTGGGGACAGGGTTGTCGGCTACGCTACTGCTACGCTACGGCTACGCTACGGAATCCTAGCAGTAGCTGTTGCCTAGCAGTAGCCTTTGCAAGCTGAGAAAGTCTTCAATGCTGTGAATAGGGAGTGCTGCTGTGCTTGCATGGGCTTGCATAGGGGCTTAAGAGCGTGGCTGTTGAGTGGATGCTGTACAGACTCCTGCACTGCACACATTGGCTAGTGCAGCCAAGGATTGATTAGGAGGAGGGTCTTGCTGCCTCAGTGCGGCAATGTTGTGCAATGGTGCTCCAAGTCCTTCCAACCTTTGGCTTCAGCTGTGCAGTACTTGCAGCATGGTTGGTGTCCCTGCCCTTTCTGCTGAAAATTTGGTCTCTTTGTTTGGACTCTGCACTTCCACTTGCCTCCATCCACAGCCCAGCTCACGCTCACATAGACAAAATTATATGTATCATCTGCATATAATATATAAAATAGCATACACGTTGGGTGCAATTCTCATGGTGACCCCGGAGTCCAAGGCACCTGGCCGGCAAGGCACTTTTCTGTAGACCAATGCTACGGCTACGCTACGCTACGGCTACGCTACGCTACAATTTCGTGACCGTAGCACCGTAGCCAACAACCCTGATTGGGGAGTGACTTTTCTGCCTGCAGAGCCATTGCTTGCTTATTCAAAATCAGTGGAAAACCGACCAGCACATACTTGCATTTCCATGGAAAGCCTCCGAGGGGGGAGCAGTCCTGTATGCAAGGTGGAATGTTGTCAGTATTTGAGCAATGCTGAACGAATAAGCATCGACAGAGGCAAGTAGAGACACAATTAAAAAGAAGAAACTACACAGGCAGCGAAAAAACCACTCCCCACATTAATTAAGGGAAAGGAGCCGCTTTGGTACTGGGTACCGTAAAACCCCTCCACCAAAGCCACACAATTCATGGCATGTTATCAAATGAAAAAAGTCTGCAACACACACAACTCCTTATTCCTGTGCTCCCTTGCAGCTCCAATCCACTATGATTAGAAAACGCTTCATACCATCGCACTTGACACAGGTTTCTAAAAATACCATGCAATGCAGCTTCAGTCATTGACGTTCAAATGTGAGTTTTGTTCCGTTGCGTGGGGCACGGATCCTCAATAACGTCCTTGCTAGTTTATCCTGGCAGCTCAGCCAACCACAATTAGGAGTGCGCTTTGTAACACATGTGTGTGTGCGTGTGTGTGTGTGTGTGTGTGTGCAAGCGTGTAAGCGTGTGTGTGTGTGTGTGTGTGTGCGTATGCGCATGTGCCCCTGAAACATCATTTAGCATCTGCACTAGGCTTACCTATCTTGCAGCCCAAGTTGATAACACGCAGTATTGTTCTCTGTGCCATATGCTTTGCAATACGCAGCCCCTGGCAAACCCTGTAGCATCTGCAGTAGGCTTACCTCGCAGCCCAAGCCGATCACGTTCAGGAGTGGGGAATGCAGTGCCTTTGTTGTACCAAGGGTCTTTAAGCAGCTCCAAGCCCCTGCCAGGTAGACAGGCAAGAAGCAGAATTTAGGTTTAGGGTTTAGGCAAACAAGCGGGATGCTGACTATCCTTGTTCCAGAGCAGCTCCAAGCCCCTGCCAGGTAGACAGGCAAGAAACTTTGGTTTAAAGGTTCAGGCAAACAAGCGGGATGCATGTCTTGTTTTCACGGACTGCTGGCTATCCTTGTTCCAGAGAAGCTCCAAGCCCCTGCCATATGATTACGTTGTCAAGTGTGGGGTACGGATTTACTAGCAGCCTTGTCCAATTAGGCACCTGCCAAAGCACACACATGAGTAAACCGACACACGCTGCAGTGCGTCGCATAGGGCCTTTCTGTTGCACCATATCGAGCCTCCACGACCTCCAGGCAGATCATTGCAATGGTGTGAACTGCTTGTGCATGGATTTGCACGAGAGATTCAAGTGCATCATTCATGCCTTGTCAGCCATCACGCGGTATACGTTTAAGCCACAAGATACTGTATGCAGAAGGCGTGGACCATATGGCAACATTCACAGAAGATACAGCTTACAAAAAGTGTTCTTGCTCGTATTTCATAGTTCTGTTTCCTTACCTCTTTATAGAGGGGTTTCTCCTTTATCAAGGAGAAGAGACAGCCCACCTCAAGCGGCAGCACAAGAGTTAACTATTGCTGGACATGGTGTTACAAAGTTACAAAGGGCGGATGGGCAGGTGAGTGAGCTGCTTTTTAAACATGCTGGTTAATTTTATCATGACCTTTTCATCATAATGCATGACAGGCTCACCTTTTATGTACGGTGTAAGCCACACGCTGCAATGGTGGCTCAACTGCGCAGGAGAAACGATCCAGTGGTAGTTGATTTGGAGCGTGACTGTGTACTCATGGACTTGCAAGCCAGACGCAGCAAAGGTGGCTCAACTGCGCTGGAAGTTTGATTAGGCGGTCGTTAGGTTTGGAGCGCGATTGATTCACAGCAGTATCAAAAACATCAATTATTTGACGTGTGGTTAAAAACATCTTAAGCAGCCGTAGTTTTGGATGCCTGATCATGAAGGAACGTACATGGCTTTGACGGGTTGTCCTGGGGGTCCACAATATAGTGCAGCTTCCGTTTGGGCCAATGACTTTGCCCAGCATCAAGCGTGTGTGAAGGGGCTCCCCTCGTTGCGCTGAGCTGGGACCTGTACGCATAACATAAAACAACAAACTTTGTTATGATAAGCGGCAAAATTTTGCCGCAAGTTGCTGCTGACGCGCATTTAGTGTATGCAACGAAATGTTCAGGCCACGCTCGTGCGTAGAGTTAACCATTAATGTGGACTGTACATGCCTCAATAAATATACCCAGCCAAAACTCACAAGACAAATACGCTACACATGGCCGGATTATCTTTCTGAAGGATGAGCCGACGCAGCACAAGTATCAACTACTGCCTACTACGTAGCAGCTCCATTCCTTCAGTAAAGAAACACACACATGCAAAAATGTGTGTTCATGTTTTGCAAATTCCGACTAAATTCATTTTGTACACACAAGTGTTGTCTTACCTTTTTTCAGCTTCAACTCACGTGTCCCCTTGGGTTTGTTAGAACAAAGGGAGAGGGGGAGTTCATGCTCAAACCATTTTCTTACAGTTATCCTTCAGCAGGAAGTACCTCCTTGCAAACAGCGTGTTTCTGCCTTCTGGAGACTGTTTCATGACCACTTATACAATGCTTCATTGTCCATTGCCGCAAATGTACGCTTTCACGCCTGGTCAACCGTACACTGACTAAAGGCTGAAATCACACCTTTCCTGGTGGCCGGCTGGTGGGTGGGTACCTGCATAAATTTCACGATGTGGATGGAATTAAATGAGCCTAAGCATGCACCGTCAGTGTGCGTGCGCTGACGCATGTGCTAAAGCAGTTGCTGATGAGCTTGCAACGCTGCAGTGCCTTACCGTTGGGGTCTAATGAGCCCCATGACCTGCAGCAGGCTGGCAAAGTGCTGCTCAAAAGTTGAACCCGTGCACTCTTTGGCAAACGCGAAAGCATAGCTGCCACTCCTTTATTGTTAGACCATCTTTATTATTTGCAAGACGAGGCAACACCTAAATTATAATAAAACTTGATTAAAGTTGAGAATTTTAGAGTGGCTGTATCATGATGAAGGTAGAAGGGGCTTTGTCTGCTGCATTTGAATCTTGGTGGATGCTGTGAAAGGGTGAGTCATTTACATGCACATCTAGTGTCTTTCTGCTAATTGTGAGAGGATAAAGCACTTTGCATCGAGCTTGCACACGCACACTCGTTGTCTCTCAATGGCTATTGGGCAGCAGGCTGATCTAAACTCAAATAATCAAGCCTAATAGCACATCTGAGCAAGGCATGGCTTAAGCTTCATTGAGAAACACAAGCACACATGCACATGCACACACACACACACACACACACACACACACACACACACACACACACACACACACACACACACACACACACACACACACACACACACACGTACACTCACACACACACACACACACACATACGCACACACGCATACTTGCACGATTAACCCCCAACACACGGAAACAAATCACATGCTCAAGTACTCAAATATGACCCCAACCTATGTGCACACCCAGGTCAAAGAAATTCACCAGGCTTACTTACATCTGAGTACAATGGCCTTCGCTTGAAGGCACTTTTAGCTACCCTTTGTTTGGAGCCACTCCCTACTAGCCTTGCGTCACGTAGCCTCACGTCATGCTTCAGCACGCACTAGTTGCCTTCAGCATAGCTGCCATTGTGGCCCCCTTCAGCTACTACGTCGGTGAGTCCTCAAATTACACCGTGCACATCATGCAGTGTAATAATAGTGATCATACATCATGCAGTTGTAGAAATACTAGTTGCACAAGCGTCCAAGTTAGAGACCTCTTGCACGCTTTGCGATTCAGACGTGGGCGCTTGCACGTGCTTGTGTGGGCAAACATCAGCAACGCAGCCTCACTATCGCACACAGGTGCATTGCGCCTCCTAATGTCCACGTGCCCTCTTTCAGACGTGTGTGCATGGGGTCACGCCACACATATTTGAAAAAGCACGTGTGTGTAACTCTATTCAAATAGTTTGTAATAGCTGATTGGCTTTTAACATTCGTGCTTAAGAAGCGCTAAACCCTCCGCCTCTAAGATGCGCAGGCATGCTTGTGTCCATTTACAAGTGCTTCTAATGCCTATGAAGCTGGCGCAACGTGCATGGCAAACACACAAACACACACATGCATACGCACAAGGACACACATGAGCGCGCATACGAACACACACAGACACGCACATACACACACACACGAAACACACACACACAGGGCTGGGTGCGCGCGTGCTCAGGCTGCCCCAGATTACGGGCTACCTTGTGTCGGGCATCATTTGCGGCCCCTACCTGTTGGGCATCCTGTCTAGTGAATCACTGCTGGATTTGAATATCATAGAGGGGGCATGCCTGAGCATCATCGGGTTGGCAGCGGGGGCGGAACTGGACTGGCCATCACTGTCAAGGGCTAGGAAGCAGGTGCGTGTGTGCGTGTGTGTGTGTAAGGGGGGAAGGTAGGTAGAAGTGGATTGGCCATCACTGTAGAGGGTTAGGAAACAGATGTGTGTGTGTGTGTGTGCGCGCGTGTGTGTGTGTGTGTGTGTGTGTGTGTGTGTGTGTGTGTGTGTGTGTGTCGGGGAGAAAGCAGTTGCTGCTTACTAAGCTTAAGCTAGCATTTCCTAGTGCTTTTGTGCCCTCTGTTTTACAGAGTACATTGCCTAGCTTTTAGTGCTTTTGTGCCCTCTGTTGTACAGAGTAGATTGTTGACCTAAGTCTTACCTTTGAATCACTGCTTACCAATTAGTCGTTACACGAGTGCTTGGGATAACATTTGGGGGGCGTGCAGTGTCACGGGGGATGGCCTACCTAGCCCCCCTAAGCTGTCAGTACATGCCGTCAGTACATGCATATGGAAAGAACAAAATACAAATGCACCGCTGTTGCTGCCGCGACTGCCTTTTTCCATCAGGTGTTCGGGATAACGTTTGGGGTGTGTGCAGCTTCATGGGCCATGTGTTACCTAGCCCTTGATTGGACCGGCAGTCAGTTTATGCCCAACTCTGATGGCCACACCCTGACGGCTGCTGCTACTTTGGGGGCGACACTGATGATGGCACGCTCGCCTGCGTCCGCGGTGAGTTGCTGATGCTTTGTACGTGCTCTAGCTGTGTTTGATTTGTGCATCAACGATTGACGGATATAGGTGTTGTGCATGTGTTTTGGGGCAGGGTTTGCTGTGCATGATGATGGCGCATGCTCAACTGCATCTGCGTTGAGTCGCGGATTGTTTAAGCACTTTGCGTGATTTTAACACATTTTTAACATTCTAACCAGTGCACTAGATCATTTTGTTGGGTTTGAATCGATTTGCATACTAGGGTGCTTACTTAATATTGCAGATTGAACGTTAAGGATTGTAGTAGGTTGTCCACATTACTTTCTGTCCTTCTTGCACGCATGCATACAGATTGTATATATGCTGAAAGATCTGAAGTAGTGATATCAATTTATATCATGCCTATGTTTATGAAGATTTGAAGTATTGATATCAAGCAAATATGTGTGAACTGCAACATGCTTATTAATGTGCATATAAATAGCTTGCTGACAAAAAAGAATTCGGAACTACCAGCCCCACAAAAGCATGAGCTCACACGCCTTAGCTTTTCAAACACACACACACTTATACATGCAAGCGCACACACACACAGATAGCTGTGCTGAAGGAAGTAGACGGCAAAGGCCCGTTCTGTGGCCTTGTCATGGCTGTGGTGGTGGTGAAGGATGTGTTTGTGATCATGGCTTTTGCACTCAACCTGGAGCTCATTCATGCGGTAAGCAGGCAGGCCTATCCATTGCATTTGACTTCATCAGTACTTGAGTAGGATGTGCTTGTCGATATGGCTTTCGCGCTCAACCTGGAGCTTATTCATGCAGTCAGCAGGCAGTCAGGCAGGCAAGAAGTCATCTTTGAAGAGGTCTTACCCATTTGTTACATTCATCGTTCCTTGTTCTTTGATTAGCACGTGTTCCATAGTCATGGCATTCCTACTCAACCTGGAGCTCAATAATGGGGTAAGCAGGCAGGTAGGCAAGAACAAGAGGTCTTATTACCTATTTGTTGCATTAATCTTTCCTGTTTCTTTGAGTAACACGTGTTTCGTAATTATGGCGTTTGCGCTCAATCTGGATGTGATCCTTGTGGTGATCCGTGTGGTGATCATGGCATTCCTAGCTGAACCTGGATGTGATCCTTGTAGCGATCTGTGTTGTGATCATGGCATTCCTCGCTCAACCTGGATGTGATGCTTGTGGCGATCTGTGTTGTGGTCATTGCATTCCTAGCTCAACCTGGATGTGATCCTTGCGGTGATCCGTGTGGTGATCATGGCATTCCTCGCTCAACCTGGATGTGATCCTTGTGGCGATCCGTGTGGTGATCATGGCATTTCTAGCTCAACCTGGATGTGATCATTGCGGTGATCCGTGTGGTGATCATGGCATTCCTAGCTCAACCTGGATGTGATCCTTGCGGTGATCCGTGTGGTGATCATGGCATTCCTAGCTCAACCTGGAGGTGATCCTTGCGGTGGGCAGTCAGTCAAGGGATGTGTGAAGTCTATCTGCTGCATTTGACAGTTATTAGTAAGATGTGTCTATGTCGCTGTGGCATCATTGTACCTGAACTTTTAGGACTAATCCTGCATTCATTCATTTTCGTCTGGCTATTGATGGGTGAAGCTTTTGTTTCATGACGGCGTGGGTGTTTTACCTTCCCGTTGTGTGTGCTAAACTGGCTCAAGTACGTGTGTTCTACCACTCTCAAGTTGGAGTGGCCAGGACTGTCTGTGTGGCTATTGATGGGCGGAGCTTTTGTCACATGAAGGCACTGATGATTCACAGTCACGTTGTCTATGCTCAATCAGATCGAGCACGCATGCTCTATCTCTCTCAAGCTGAAGTGGCCAGGGCTGCTTGTCCGTTATTAAGGCTTTGATGCCACAAAGTGTGGTATGTGTGTGTGTGTGTGTTTGTGTGTGTACGTATGGTTCAGACCGATCCTCTGTGTGACATACTTTGTGTGAGTGTGTGTGCGTGTGTATGTGTGTGTGTGTTTGTGTGCGTGTGTGTACGTGTGGTTCTGACCGATCCTCTGTGTGACAGACTTTGTGTGAGTGTGTGTGTGCTTGTGTGTGTGGTGTTTGTGTGTGTGGCAGACTATGATGAGCAGGGCCTGTGCCAGTTTGATTGAGCATTTGAAAGACGCAGCATGGACATATTACACCCCCCCCCCAAGAAGAACGCAGGCTTGTACACCCATTCACTTACCACGAGATACTTGAAGCTGTAGCAAAGGCTGGCACAGTACTTTAGGTCGGCAATTACATAGAAGCAGCTTGACGCACGTCCGCCACCAGAATCAGGGACCACTTTATTTTGATCAGCACAAACCACGGCAATGAAGCAGGTGGACCTGCACACGCGCACATGCACACACACACACACGTACACATACACACACGTGCGCACACACACATACACACACACACACACACACGATACACACAGGTGATCCTTCCCCAAGGCTCAGAAGTACGGCTGCTCAACTTTTTGCTGCCGCTGATCAGTGTCACCCTTTCGATGGCTCTGGGTGCTTTTGGGGGCCTTTTGTTGGGCACGCTGCTGCTGAGATCGAGGCCCTCTGTGCCCCCGTCTGTGCTGCAGAGCAGCACGCAGCAAGTGGCAGAGGCACAGCAGGCCAGCAGGTGCGTGTGTGTTATTATGTGATCATGCGTATGTATGGGTCTCTTACACTGAGCAGCAAACAATTGAAGGCAAGGCACAGCAGGCCAGCAGATGCATGTACGTGTGTAATTGTGAGTGTATGTGTGTGGTCTCTATCACTGAGCAGTACGCAGCAAGTGGTAGAGGCACAGCAGGCCAGCAGGTACGTGTGTGTGTGTGCTTTTATGTGTATGTATTATGTTCTTACACTGAGCAGCACGCAGTAAGCGGCAGAGGCCCAGCAGGCCAGCAGACGTATGCGTGCACGTTTGTGCGTGTGTGTGTGTGTGTGTATGTGTGTGTGCATGTATGTGTGTAATTGTGAGTGTATGTGTGAAATCTCTAACACTGAGCAGCACGCAGCAAGTGGTAAAGGCAGGCTAGCAGATGCGTGCGTGTGTATGTGTGTGTGTGTTTGTGTGTGTGTGTGCGTATGTGATTGTCTTCCATGTTTGTGCCAACAGTACTGTATGTGTGTGCAGGATAAGCAGGTAGACGCGCAAGCACTGATATTGAGTGTCTGTGTGTGCAATCGTTTGTGTAGACAGTGTTGTTCTTTACTGATGTGTGCGCAGGGCAAAGCAGGCAGGCGTGCTTCTCATGGCTCACATGCACTTTGTGTGTGTGTGTGTGTTTGAGAGTTTATGTACATATGCGTGCAAACAGTGCTGCCCTTTGCTGATGTGCTGGTGTGCGTGTGCAGGGCAAAGCAGGCAGGCGTGCTTCTCATGGCTCACATGCACTTTGTGTGTGTGTTTGAGAGTTTAAGTACATATGCGTGCAAACAGTGCTGCCCTTTGCTGATGTGCTGGTGTGTGTGTCCGGGGCAAAGCAGGCAGGCGTGCTTCTCACGGCTCACATGCACTATGAGTGTGTGTTTGAGAGTATATGTTCATACGCGTGCATTATGTGTTGTCCTTCAATGATTTGTGCGCAGGGCAAAGCAGGCAGGCGTGCTTCTCATGGCCACCTGTGTGTTCCAGGTTGCGCACTACTTCCAAGCTGAGCCCTTGCTTGCGTGCGTGACAATGGGCATGGTGGTCGTGAACAGACGGTGAGTGTGGGGGCGGGGTTGCGATAAGAGGGTGGGTGTGGGGGCATGTTCGTGAATGGGTGATAAGTGTGGGGGCATGGTTGTGAATAGGCGGTAAATGTGGGGGCGTGGTTGTGAATGCCTGGACATAAAGTTTGGGAGTTGGTCGTGAATGGGCGGTAAGTGTGGGGTCGTGTGCTTCACAGGCTTGAAGTTCATAATACTGAAGCCGAGTCCCCATGAGGTGTGCTGTCTGGATTGTGCAAGAATTGTGCAGGTTACAATGAGCAACGACCCTTCTGCTCCTGGCATCACCTGCCATCCCACGTGCACAGTGCTGTGCTGTGCGGAGCAGTGCTGTGCTGTGCTGTGCTATCGTGACCCTACCACAGCTTGACTGCCACCTACAATTGTGTCCACGCATATTCATGCGTTCCCTTTGTGAGTTGTTTTGCACAAAGTCGCGCCTCTTAATATTGTGAAGATTTGAACAGCCAGCTGTCAACACCAATGTTTGGTTTTCCAGGGTGCTCCCCTGCTTTCTCCCGCCTCTTCCATGGTTGCGCAGCAAATAGCGCGCCTGTTGGCATCTCCATAATATTGACAGAGAGTGAACCCTATCTTATAAATGTACGGCTCTGGCCAACCCTACACATATCAGACATAACACGGAAAGACACCTGGAAATTTGACTGCTAGCTGCCTGAAACCCAATACCACCTGCTTTCCCAGAACATATGTCAGTCATGTGTAGGGTTGGCCAGAACCGTATATTTATATACACCGTTTAATACCGTATATATTAACCTTTCCCTGCTAAAAACACCGTACATACATAGCATATGAATGAGGTTCTGGCCAACTCTTGTCATGTGTGCGTATAATGATGTAAGCTTTGCAGGCCTGTGCACTTACACCGTAAAGTTGGATTTTGGACCGTAATCATCCCGTACAGTACGGTCCAAATCCCGGTCGGCCAAAATTACAGTGTCAGTCCGTACAAGACGGTGCCACCATACAGTACAATGCCGTAATTTGGCCGTTTGGCTCCAATTTCGACCCAAAACATATCATTTTTTATGAATAAAACACAAAATATCAACCAGGAATCAAGTAGTGCGTCTGACTCTGACTTTCCATGCAAGCCGCTGCTGGGCCCTTCCCCCGAGCTGATGCAGCCTTAACACAGCCTCTGGTTGTTCAGGGAAGCATTGTGTGACGTCAGCACATAAGAGGACCACACTGGGGAGCGAAAATGGGAGGTTTTGGGGTGGAGAGGCCTTCTTGAGGCCATTTTTTCACTGGCAGTGCCAGCTTGCCACCGTACCGTACACCGTACAGTATATTACTGTAATTACGGTAAATTACGTCCTCCAAAATCGTAACTACGCCGTAATTTTCAAAATTACGATGCGTACAGTAACAAGCGTACCGTACCGTACATTGTACACCGCACAGGCCTGAAGCTTTGTGTGTGCTGAAGTGCAGTGTGGGCTGGATGATAGTATATTTGTAGGGTTGGCCAGAACCGTATATATGCACCGTATATGACTGTATATTTGGTCATTTCCCTGCCAAAATACTGTACATACACCGTACATTTATGGTTCTGGCCAACCCTATATATATTTATGCTGAGCTGCAGCAGGGAAGGGAAGAAAAAGACAAGCTCCACCTTCTGCTTGTTGAATTGCCTCAACATGACCATGGACGTCAGGCGCTTCACAAATAATGACATGACCATGACATATGTAAACGTCTACATGTATTCATAACGTCTACATGCATTTACCTACCCAATTAAATGTCTAAATGCTTTCTTAAAGTCTACATGCATTCATACGTGTACACCATTGGTACAGGCATGAGCGGGCTGAAAAAGAGAAGGATGAGCTGCACCACCTGCTCGCCCAAATCATGTCCTACACCAATGTGGCCTTCTTTGGTCTGGCTGGCGCCTCACTCAAGCTGGTGCGTGTGTGTACAAGTGTGAGTGTATGCCTGTTTTTGGGGGGGTGTATCTGTGTATGCGTGTGTGTGTATGTGTGTGTGTGAGTGCGTGTGTTTGTGAGTGCGCGTGTGTGCTGATATGTAGGCAAGACCCTTATAATGCATGTTGGGCTTGCATGCAGAACCTCTGCACTTGCTTGTAATTTGTAATGAACAAAGAATGAACAATACGACGAGGACTGACTTAATCTCTGGAATATGTTCTTTTGCATGGCACGCTTTTTGTGCGCAATTTGCCAAAACCTGTACAGTGTGCAACACACACACATACATATATCTAAATCTATATATATGCACATACATATATATATGCTATATATACATATATACATACATGTATACATATATGTATACATACATATGCACATACATACATATGTATATACACATACATGTATATATATACATATATACATACCGTACCTTTCTTAAATCACCCCGGGTAAATATCGTTTTTTGCCCACCGGATTGATGCCGGCATCGTAAAATATATATTTATTCATAGGATCCGGGGTTACCCGGAGTTAGCGAAAATAAAATTTAATAGGTGAGTGAACAGTGATGAGCGGAGAAGGCCCCTCCGCCCCAGCAGCAGCCCCAGCGTCAGCAGAAGCCCCAGCGTCATACATGTGTGGGCACAAGCGCACCAACGCACATGCACATGCGCATACACACAAGTACATGCACACGCACATACACACGCGTACATGCACACGCGCATACACACGAGTACATGCACACGCACATACACACAAGTACATGCACACGCGCATACACACAAGTACATGCACACGCACGTACATGTGTGGGCACAAGCGCACCAACGCACATGCACACGCACATGCATGTGTGGGCACAAGCGCACCAACACACATGCACACGCACAAGCGCGCATGTGCACGCATACACACGCTTGTACAGGCACTGACTGGGCTAAATGCCCACCGGGGTTGGTGCGGGGAAGGCTAAAGTATTGCACCACACACATGCACACACTAATGTATACTGACACACACACACATACACACACATACACACACACGTACTGTCTGCTCTGAGGACCGTGCTATGGCTGGCCTTCGTTGTCACTGCTGCGCACCTAGTGGTGGATCTAACACACACGCATACAACATAAACTTTCTCTCTTACATACGCACACACAAGCACAAGCAAACATGCACACACACGCTCACACACGCTCACACACGCACGTGCAGTCGGCCCTAAGGAGCGTGCTGTGGCCGGCCCTCATTATTGCTGCCGTGCGCCTGGTGGCAATTTACATTGGGAGTGGGGTAGGCTGCTTAGCCACTGCTGCCAGTCCAGAGTTTCGACGTAACTTTTGGATGAGCATGGTCACTCAGGTAGGCGCAACCTAATTATCTAAAATGTACACCTCTGTGCACCGCATGTGTGTGTCAAATTCCTGAAAAGGTGTTGCATGCTTCTTAATCTTCTGCCCATGTTTCAAGGCCCATGAGCCACTAGCACAACACGCATGTACATTCACACACACACATGCTTTTACACACACGCACACGCTTTTACACATACACGCACACACACATACACGCACACACACATATTCACACGCAACGTACGCATATACTCACACACACTTACACACACACACACACACACACACACACACACACACACACACACACACACACACATGTGACTAACACTTGCAGGCAGGTGTGGCCATGGGCCTAGCACGTCTTGCAGGCACCCGGTTCCCTGAATGGGGTGCTCACTTCCAAACCTTCATGGTGAGTCAATTCACCACGACACACACATTCACACACACACTCATAATCACGCACAAACAAACACGCACACACACTCATATACACGTATACACGTGCACACACACACTCACACACACACTCATACTCACACACACACAATCACACACACAAACACATCCGCAGATGTCCATCATCTTGATTAACCTGTTACTTGGACCCCCCCTCTTTCGGTTAGCTCTCGTCCGTGTGGGCGAGATTAAAAACATCCCTGGAAGTGCAGCATCCGGTGCGTTGCGTTTGCCTTGCTCATTGACCTTGCCGACTGCTTTGATGGCGTTGTGAATTTGCTGCTCGGATTTCGTTTGGTGTCCGTTAAAAACGACGACACGCTTGCATGACCACTTGCATGACTGCACTGATGTCTTAGTACTGCTTAAAAGGTATTGATATATTTGCAATTCCAGTAAGTGTGCAATGGCCTCTGAGCTGCTTTCCTCATTTCAAACCTCCAGTCTGTTTCATGAGTTCAACCATCTCTTCTCCAGACTTTGCGAGAATTGCGCCTGTATAAAATTGGCCAGGACCGTATCTATACACTGTATACTCGATCAAATCCCTGCCAAAAATGCAGTGTATATGCTGTACATGACCATATATTTAGTGATTTCCCTGCCAATGTATATACACCGTATATTATGATATATGGTTCTGGCCGACCCTACACCCGTACTGTGAATTGGGGGGGGG
>Ga0307947_1000544_pt1:0-15000 | contig 26920 bp, 33 predicted proteins | sample OrgLakmetagen232_FD_201840 | JGI IMG/M metagenome (GOLD analysis project Ga0307947, IMG submission 201840) | Saline water microbial communities from Organic Lake, Antarctica - #232 | ecosystem: Environmental > Aquatic > Non-marine Saline and Alkaline > Saline | place: Antarctica: Organic...
ACCCAAAAGGATGATGTGAAGAGTAACAGAGGCTCCTTGGAGAATGTTGCAAAGGTCTTTGTGCTGTTCCTTTGCGGCGTTCAGCTGGTTCTGAGGTCTGGTGTCCTCACAGTACTTGATCTCGACAAGGTGGATGTCACGCCGAGGATTGCTGAGGTCTTTAGGTCAGTGCTGTCTGGGGTTGGTGGCTCTACTGGTGGCTGGCGGTGCTGCTGAGGTGCTCCCAGCACATGCAATATCAGTGCGAGCAGCAGCTTGAGTGATTTTTGGCACTAATCTAACTACTTTGAATAGGGGTGGGGGCAATCATAGGAGCGTAGGTTGTGTGGTTTTGCTTCTGTGTTTCTGGGCAACCGGGGGGCCCCCGTCACTGCCTCTTTTGTTGCAGGTGTGAATTTTCCAATCATTTATGTGGAATATGTCTAGGTCATCGTAGTAAAGCATGTTAACGGCTTTAATAGATGTCATAGTAAAATCCTTGTCTTTCTTGTACGTCCAGAGTTTTTGTTGGATATGGCTGGTGCACAAGGGGGTCAGGCTCAGGCTTGGTAAGCATTGGGGTACATCGAGGACGTCACATCTTTTTTTTCTTTGGGGTTGCCACTTTGGAAGTTTGTGCTGTGCGCTGGGTGGTCTGTATTCTCAATGGTTGGGTCATTGTGGATGTGGTAGGCCGGGTTCGTATTATTTATTTGCTGGGTAAGGGGGATGGTAATGTTGATATTCTGGGTTACCCAAAATGGATCTATCTCGGCCAATCTTCAGAATCCTGCATGTCTATTCTGCACAGCGCTTGAGCTGAAACTACTACTACGCAACATTTCAGGGGCAGCTGGCAAACAGATCCCTGGTGATTGGCATGGGGGCTGGTGTGGGGGCATCCAAGATGCCGCTTGATTGTATTTTATATTTTGCAAGATCGTGAATTGGAGGGCCAATATTGGCTCCCATTTGGTATAAAGCATGGCAAAAGCCACAGCCACAGCAATGATGACCTGGCCTACTCTGAGCTCATTTTATACCACATCCTGCAGCACAAGTCAGGGTGAGAACATGTGCAGGGATCTTCATTCCGGCTCCAATCCTTCTCTTCACTGACTGCTCTTTGCATATCCTAAAAGCGTTACAAAAGCGCAATGGATTGCGTTTTTTGTCTAAAACGGTGCAGAAACAAGCAAGGTGCAATATTATAGTGAAACACCACAGAGAGGGCGAGTTTGCTGAGCAGAGGAACCAACTACACAGCTGGTTCAGAGGCCCTCAAAATACTACTAATATAATACCTAAGGTAAGCCTAAAACCTGGCAGGTTCAATGTTCAAAAGTCAAGGATGAATAACCAACTCAGATAAATATTAACTGCAAGCAACTCAAGGTTGTACAAGGCTGTCAGATTTTTCTCAGTTTTGGTCGCCTGTTCGTGGGGAGGACCCATCATCAAAACCAAAATTTGTCCTTCATTAAACCGGCTTCTCCAGCTTATTGAAAGAGACTAATTAAAACAACATCAATACCAACTAACTCTGTCACACAATTTGTCACTACCACCAATTGGGCGTGATACGCCTCCTGAGTTCACATAATATTCAGCTTTGGTTTGAGGGCAGTATACCCCTGCGCCTATAAAGTTTCCGGCCTTGCCTATGCAGCTTCCGCCAGTGTAGGCCCATAATATCCAACTGGGGCACTTCATTTTTAACTATTTCTCGTTCCATGGTCGGAGGTGGACGTTAGTGTTTTGGCCTCTTTCCTGGCCAGTGACGTCCTCTCTTTTTGATTTGAAGTACTGGGGGCAAACATGGTTGGTGATGAGGTCTGTGTCCTCTCTTGCAAGGTACTGATATTTTTCTCAAACTGCTTCTGGGATGCTTTAGAAATAAGAAGGTGGCGGTTGGTAGCTCGCTACACATTGCAGATCGTAGGGAGTGTTGCACGCACTTGAGCATTTTTGTGTCATCATACACTGGGTGGCAGATTGAGAAACCTGTAAACTTGGTGGCAAATGCATTGTAATTGGCACCAAAGACAATGTCACGGTGACTTTTGCTCCAATATGAGGAGTTCCCAGGATCAAAGTCCAGAGCAGACGCCATTTTGTCTTTTGAGACCATGGCGCATTGTTGTAGTGCTGCACTGATGTGTTGGGTAGGATACGGGAGTAGGATTCTAGTGTTAGTTGGCTTGCCTTAGGGGATTTGAGGCATGCTTGGTGGTTTTGAAGCAGACCCGCAATTTTTGAGGCTAGGCATTGAACAGGAGAAAACATATCTCTGTGTAGTCCATTTTTCTGAGCTTCATGGAACCTTTCTCTTAAAAGGTGGAAGCGCTCAGGAGTCATCATGCCTATGCATTTGCCATATGGCTTATATAAGCAGGCCGCTCTAGCTTCATACAGTTTTGGGAGGGAAGCCTTGTGTGTGGCGTTTATCAGTGGCGATCTGTTTTGCGCAATATCATCTTTCAGGCGGACAAGGTCCACCGTTCTAATCCAAACTTCATAGTGCCCCGAGGGAGTGATGTCCACATGTGGATTAGTTGGTTGCATATCGAAGCAGGCCTTTGACACAGCGTCTACTACATTTGTACGAACACTCTTACGTATTAAGCAACACTTAGATGCAATCAGGTACGCAGACGACATTCTGAAGAGCTCCTACTGACACTCAGCCAAGCGATGAGCAGAAAGCGCGCTTCCAGGATATTCAGAAATGGACCCTTTTTGCCCAGCAAAAAAAGTGAAGAACTAAGTCCTTTACTAGGGGCAAATTACCAATACTCCTTTTCCTTATTTATTGGGTATGTAATGGTTTGTGGAGTCTTGGCTGAAAAAGAAAAGAATAAAAGTAAAAACGCAGGCAGTGAAAGCCACTCCCCACATTGGTTAAGGAAAAGGAGCCACTTTGGTACTGAGTACCGTAAAGCTCCTCCACCGCGAAAAGGAAAGGAAAAATCAATGGGGATCAGGCGGGTTGCAGGCTTGGTCTAAACCTGGCTCCTGATGAGAGTTGATAACAGTACTGGAAAGGGCACGTCTGGTATGGACAAGTTTAGCAGCAAAGTTCACAGAGTGCACATGGAGCTTGGAGGCAAGCTTCTTAACTCTTTGAGAATCGAGACCCAGTTCCTTGAAAGGCTTCAGAGCCCCGAACTTTTAAAGTTTCCAAACTTGTTTTTTTCATTAGGTGATTGACAACTAAAAAAAGTTTGACAGTGCTGAAAAGGATTCACGGAGTCAGATTAGACACCACTCACTTATGGTGTGCTATGCAAGAGTGTGGCCTGGAGCCCCTGCAGTTCAACTGGTTTTGTGCTGCAATGCGTCTGTACAATTCCCTTACCCAATGCAACAGCTCCATGATAAAAAAGGCAAGCTGACATGCGAACGAGCTCCAAGACTCCTGACTGCTGGTCCTCCCACATTCTTTCTGCCCTGGAAGGCTTGACACAATCTTACATGTTTAAACAAAAGCTATTGAACTGTGAGCCTATTGATCTCAGTCAGTTTGTCGTGGACCTCAAGGAGGGAGACATTTAGAGTTTTGGACACCTTTTTCTGATGGCTGTCAGATCAAATTACGGTCACTGCAAAGTATAAGACTCAGCACATATACTAATGTGACGTGGCCACCCTAGAGAGCGTAACAGCAAAATGCTTAACACCAGTGGTGCGCACTGCCTACACAAAGAGCTCTGGTTACGCACACTCCTTATAGGCTTCCCAGATACATGCTTCTTGACCTTCCTCGAGATGTCATTGCCAATGTGAAGTTCGCAGTGTGGCTCGCTTTAGACTTTGTGTCCACACCCTTCGCTTTGAAACCGCAACTTGAAATTCCACCTATTCCCCTACGTGCAACTTATGTGAGGCTGATGATGATGTCCAGGATGAAAACATGTTCTCTTTCACTGCACGCACCCTCAGATAATTTCTCTCCGCAGGAAGTATGCCTTCTTATTTTTCACAGACAGGATGTGTCTGCTTTTTTACGCCAGGAAAACAACAAACTCCATGAACTTGTTTTACTTTATGAACAGACGAGCAGTCATACTTCTTGACTGAAGGCCTTTTTCTTGTAAAATTTGCACCAGGAGCTACACTCATTCCACCTTTCTGGTGGCAGGGAAAGGACACATTTCCAGCCCTGACTCTCAGCCTGACCCCAACCCATTTTTTCAAGGTGTTGCACACATGTAAAAATCTCTATGTGACCTCAGGCGTGCGCTCTATTCTTTAAGGCAGCACTACGTGATACAAAATCTACAAGGAATAATTTGAGACAGAAGTAATCATGACGAGAAAAGCTTTGCAACTTACAGTTTTTCTTTAAAACCCCTGGTCTAAAAGTCATGTCTTTCGTTTTTAAGCGCAGTTGAGTGTGCAATACCAGTCGTGCAAATATATTTACAGCAGGGTGTGTTCACGTTGAGCATAGACGTCTAGCGCATTGACTTTTGGTCACCCCATGTACAGTGTAGCAACAGCAATTGCGTAATTATTGTCAAGGCAATCACACTCCGAGTACCTCGTCTTCAAACATCATGATGCAATAGCGCGCTTCTTGCATGAAAATCTCCTCCAGAAGGCATGTGCACACTGTAAATACTGTTTTGAACTACCTCGAGGTTTTATAGGCAGCGCTCACAGAGATGTCTGCAAGATTTAAACGCCTGCAACGCCCAAGAAAGAATGCCTCACAACAATGCCAACAGTTGCTTGATTCAAGGCAATGGCTGAACCAGTCCAGGGCAATTAGGAATTTGTGCGATCTGTCAGACCGTCTGGGTGTGCCCTCCCGCTAGTACTAGCCGATGGCAGCCCTGGAAGCTTGCTGCGTGTGGCCATACGTGTGAGCACGGGCACCCCACCGCCTCCACCTTCCTCTTTAGGAGATGCGTTCTCGTTGTTGCTGCACGTGCTGCGTGCGGTGCTGTCGCCCATGCTGTGCGCGCTGAGGCTGCGCGCTCCCATGCTCCCGCTGCCACTGCCACTCAGGCAGCCATTGCCACCCTCCACTCCTCCATCCATCTGCATGGCCTCCGCACCACCGCCATTGCCATTAGCTGTGGCTGCTGCTGCTGAGGGGTCGGGGTGGTCATCAGGTGAGGGAGCCATATAGGACTGGGCGGCGCCCTTAAAGGGTGTGAGAAGCTGTGCGAGTGAGTCCCCAACGTTGCCGCCATTCTGAATGTGTGTGGTAAATGTTTACCGCATGTTGAAATGAATTCATCAGGAGACCATGGGAATGTAAGACAGCACAACCAAAAAACAGTGTATTTCTCATTGGCTCGAAAAGTTAGCCAGATCAGCGCATCATTTTGACCTGATGCCAGGCATCGATTTTCTACTGTCATAATGACAGCCAGGGTCACACAATGTGCCTCCATGTTGCACCTCAGTCAATCTAAATGAAGTTGTACCCCTACCTCTACATACCTTACCCCATAAAATAGTCGTAGCACCACAATGCCTCACCATCCCTCCAGCATAATTTAAACGGTTGGTCCCCACCCCAACCCGCAAATCCCCACGCACCCGCAGCACCTCCTCCCGCTTTGCACGCAGCTGCTGCAGCACCACGGCCTCATCGGGGCACATCAGGCCACCAATGGCAGACACGGGAGGCACACACAGCGGCCTGCGAGCGGGCTCCTGTGTGGTGTTTGCTTGCCTGGACAGCTGGGTGGCCACGCCTTGTGCTACTTGGGTGTTCAAGGCATGCACTGCCTGCTGGTGCTCGGCCTGGAAGCCTGTGGGAGTGGAGGCGAGGGAAAAGGGGGAAGAAGTTGGAGGGTGGGTGGTACAAGTCTGAAGTGAATTGCGAGGCAGTCAGCCAGTCAACCCAGCAAGAGCAAAGCCAAGTAGGTAATTGGAAAGGTAAGGCAGCCTGGCCGAGTCAGAGAGTAAGAGGGTAAGACATGAGATGGGAGCGCGATTATGTGCGTTTGGAAACGACTGGACAGCTCAATCTTGGCTGTGTTACAAAACAATATGAGTTTAAAACAGTCCAAGCTGCTTCCTTTCGCAGCCCCCCAAAATAATGTAACCTGTGGTAGCTCCTGGCATGGGAGAACAAAGAGCGCCAGCATAATAGCAGGGCAGGTGCACTAAGCAAACGATGGTAGGCATACAAACACACATGTGCCAACGAACGAGCATTGCAATACCCCACACTCACTTGCTGTACCGTCTGCGGCCTCCCCGGTCATGCGTGCCAAAGAGTCAGCCATAGCCACGTTGGTGGCGTGCTGCTGGGCCAGGGTACGCAGCAGAGTGTCCTGCCCACTGCCCACAGAGCCAGCAGCTTTGACGGTTGCGTGGCTTGCAGCTTGAGCAGCTGCTTGCAGGGCTGAGGCACCGGAGCTGGTGATGTCGGCAGTGGCCTACGTGCATGAGTGTGTGCATGGAATAGGGTGCAAGAGTAAGTGTGCTTGCAGCACTCCGTGGCAGGCTGAGAGCAATGATGAGGGAGGGGATAACGTTTACAGAAGCTCGATTGCAGCTACTGAGGAAATAAGGCATGGCAAAAAGTAGCACACGCGTGCAAGGAAACTCGCGCAATACCCGCCACAGATCGCGACAACGACGTGTGCTTTGATCGACCCTGGTACTAGAGGTCAAAGTTTAACAAAACGCAATGCTCCTTACCACTCTCTCTCATTTCCCATCGTTCAACTGCGTAACCCTATTTACACCACCATTCGATTGTGTGACCCTATTTGGGTACACACTAGTACTGACACCTTTGCCATTCCACACCCCACCCGACCCTTTTTTCTGGGAAGCCAACCCATGGTTTCTGAATTGCCTCACGCAAACCATTACAAACCTTGGTATGTGCCTCCAGCAAGGAGGCCTGGGCACTGTGGTGCTGCTGGATGCGTGGTACAGCTTGTGAGCCGTTGTCTGCCCCCAAGGATGCTCGAGCAGCAAACGAGGCGATGCCGTCTTGCACCTGTTGGCTGTTGTGGCCCAGCTGGCCCAGAGTGGTGGTCTCTGCAGCCTGGGAACCGGTAGTAGCGCAATGGATTTAGAGGACTTTGTGTTGGCTTATCACAAAGGTGTGAAAAATAAGTAGACCAGCCATCTTGCGCAAATGTCTGGTTGCCACGCAACTGTATGTTGGTGAAAAACAGATATATACAAAAGTAGCGATGCTCAGTGAAACAAATGGTGCCAGAAATGACTTGGGGTTGCAGGGTAAGAGCGTTTGGGCAGCTTGCGCACTGATTAAAGCATTGCTGGATGGCAGATTTGGGGATGAGTTTTGTACCAAACTGAAGCACAACAACACAGCATCGCTGCACTTGGTAGGACCCCAGGGTTTCCTGTAAGGCGCACTCTAGGAAGCAGCCCTCACACACTAGCCCCCCCTCCTCGCTTACCTGCAAGGCTGAAACAGCAGACACACCAGATGAGGCAATTCCCTGTGCATCGGTGGCTGTGGCCTGGGCATGAGATCCCAGCTGGCTCTGTACTGACTGTGCCAGGGTGTGCATGGACTGCACACGCTCCACAGCAAATGCCCCCACCAGGCTGTTGATCTGCTCCAGCAGCTGCGCCTGTTGTTGCAAATGTGTGCACCTCCATGAGCAAGCGTGCATTATTTAAAGAGGTGTGCAGGACAAACCATACCATTGCAGGCAAAGTAAGGAATGAGCACCTGCACATTACATGAGGGCAAAATTATATGATCCTGTGAATTGATTGAATGTCAAGTGCTCAAGTGCTAGATCAGGCACTGTGACATTGCGTTTGATGAACGATGAAGTGACACGGGCCTCAGGCAACTTGGGGGTTAGAAATGACAAGAAAACAGTCCAAGCACATAAGCACATGTAACTTCAAAAAAGCGACTTCCTCCAGCTCGTCAGCTGCACACATGTTAGCACGTATGCACACACAACCATACATGCACACACAACCTTACATGCACACCCACACAACCATACATACATGCACACACACACACACCTGCTGCTGCTTGGCAGTGGCCTCAGCACTCCGCACAGCGCCCTCCAGCTCAGCGTTCACATGACCCAGCCGCTGTGAGCTGGCAGCACAGAGGCTCTCAGCGGCAGCGGCCACACCTGCACGCACAGGGGAAGCATACTTGTCTGAAGAGAGGCAAGAGCTGCTTTGGTCGGGCAAAAGGGGAAAATGAACATGTACCAACTCTCACCAAGCCCCACCCCAACAAGTGAAAGGACGGAGTCTTTCATAGACTTGTTGGTGAGCAGTCACCCCGTTTAATATGTTTCCTCTCATAACCATTTTAGCTTGTGCCCACCTTGCAAGCTGGTCCGTGCGCTGCTAGCAAGAGCGCGCACGGCTGCCCCAGCCTCCTCTGCTGCCGCACGTTGCTGTTGGGCAAAACCAGTCAGCTCAGATGCCTGTGCGCAATGGAAGGGATGAACTTTTCACCAAAGAACTCGAATCTGTTACTACAAACTTTGAACTGCAACCCCAATAAAAAAATTACGATCAACAAGTCGTTGAGGCTTGACATAACAAGCGGTTCAAGCCCTTCGGTACAGGCTGCATGATCTTCTCTGTAAGTGCTTGGGCGCGGAGCGTGACGTGTCATCAATCCTGTCGGGACTGCTTTGCCCTACCTTTCAAGTTCCTAATTATTCCCTACAGGTGCTTCTGAGCTGGAAAGGCTCACTGTATACACACACACAGTGGATACACTGAGCCCTTCCTTGCAGGCAAAGAAGAAATGGAGGTGTCCAGCCTTACCTGTGCGTGCAGGCCTGCAACCAGTGCCTCTACCGCCTCTGTGGCGGCAGTGGCCCCTGCGTGTGCAGCCTGTGCTGCACTGTGTGTGTAACTCTCCTCCTGGGTTCCCACCTGAGGGAGGGAGTGTGGAGGAGTAAATGTGTGCAAGGACAGCCCAACAGTCTGTTGATAGACAAGTGAGAAGCAGCTGTAGGTGGTTGTTCAGATACAAGCAGTTTGAGCGTGCACAAAACTTACCTGGCTAGCCGTCTTCGAAACACGTGCGTCATTGGCTCATAGAAACAACACACGTGAGCCTGCTGCACCAGTCTGTCCTACAAACCTGCTCAAAGGTAAATAGTGCACTGGCACACACAAACACACAAACAAACCTGCTGCAGAGCCCCATTTCCTGCAGCTGCAACCGCCTGTGTATGCTGGGTAGCAACGGCTTGCAAGCCCCGCACACCCTCTTGCAGCTGCGCCAGCTGCTGCTGCAGGGCTGTGATGTCTGCTTCCTTCTCTGATTTGAAAGCAGTGAGGTCGGCGCCAACGGCTGCGAAGTGCTGGCTCTGACCAGACAGGGCACCCTGTGGCATTTGCATTTTATGCTATTTGTCAATGCTCGGTGGTCTGTGCAGGTGTTCTGCTGAAGTGGGTAGTAGCCTCAGTAAGTCAATTCAAGGCTTGTCACTCTGAGGGTGAGAGCAGTCCAGTGTTACAACCACGCAGTTGAAAGCGGACACTAAGCTTTTTATAGAAAGCCTGTGCTGAAACAAATGAGCTTGCTGCTGTGTGACATCCCTTCTAAGCGTACCTGAGCCAATGCCCCTAGGCCACCAAGCCTCTCCCCCACAGCAGCTGCTAGCCCTTGCAAAGCCTGGCGGTCTGAGGCTTGTAGGTGGGAGACCTGTGTTGCAGGTACATCCACAGGAAAGGCATTCACATACGTGCACGAGGTGCTCAGCACACACACACACAAGTCTGGACACTCCATTGGTGTGATTGAAAAAGAAACAAAGGGAGATGCCCACGCGGACCTTATTTCACGTAATAACCCAGAACACAAAAAACGCATACACCCTTCACGTGGCACCCCTGCTTCCTCTCGACAAGGGGTTGCACTCCTACTGAAACACTCTCAGACACTCTCACCCACAGCACTCATGCATTGCTTAAGCCTCGCCTTCTCCTGCACCACTGCATAGCCACTTCTGAGTGGCGCTGTAACACACACGCACACCCACTCTCCAATTGTTCAAATCGGCACTCAGACTAGAGTGACTACTTTGCTTCAATACCAAGTAAAAGCATAAACAAGGGTGAGACGTTCGAGGAGTATATTCAAAATCAGTCTTGCCTCTCATGACCCCTGTCCATTATATCCTTGCTTGGACCTGCCTCCCCCCGAATTGATCCTCTCTGACCCACCTCTCCTACACGAGCAAACAGGGCTGTGATGTCCTGCGTGCATGCTCCAAGCTCGTGCGTGAGCTTCTCTGTGTGGACAGCCAAGGCCTGTTCTGCCCGCTTCAAGCTGGCACCCAAAAATGTGCGCTCCTGGAGTATAATATACAATGCACATGGAACAGGAAAGCACTTCACCAGGTTGGCAACCAGAAAGGTTCGGTCTGTGGCCCTCAAGACCACCATGAAGTGGGGGAGCACTAGCAAAAATACCTGTTCTAGTGTGCAAGCGCCCACGTAGTACACACATTAAAGCTGCAGCCTTTTGAGCTGTCTCACACACTCACGCACACACCCACGCACCTGGATGGCAATGTGAGCTTGGTCGAGGTCCGCCTGGGTGCGTGTCAGCTCAGCCTCCCTCTCCTCCTTTTCCTTTGTCAGGTTGTTCACCTGATCAGGCCAAAGGGTAGGACACAGTGGCTTGGCAGCCCATTTGGGTGCACCACAGGCACAACAGCAACAACAAGCATGTCCCTGTCTGTGTTAATGAAGCGCTGGATGGACATTCGTGCACATGCTCCACATGTTGGATGCAGGACAGTGTGAGCTGGCATTGGGCGTGTGTGTGTGTGGGGAATTTCTGACTGTAATGCAAAATAGCAAAATGAGAAGAGGTCTTTGTAGCATGACAGGCTTCGTACTTCCACACCTTTTCAGGCGGACTGCTGTGGAAGCACACAGGAAAACATTGCACAGAGATATACACACGCGCCTTGCCAATCCTCAGGCGCCATGCATAGGGCCTCCACCATTCTGTTGCACTGCATGTCCCTGACACGAAAATGGGCTGCCAAAGATGCACGTGCACAAGCCCGCACAGAAAAAGACAGGTAGGCACCTCACCTCGTCTGCATGTGCTTTGCGCAGTGCCTCAACCTCTGCTGCGCTGTTTGTCTCTGAAGCCTCCAGCTCTGACCGGTATGCCTTCACAGTCTCACGCAGCTGTACACGCTCCATCTCATTCTGAGGGGGCACATGCAACAACAGGGAAGTCAAACATGGTGATGTGACTGTCTTGGCAATCAGGGATAATCGGCTGCACACCCTGCAGTTTTGGGACGTGCATATTCGCAGGAGAGCCGGCACCAGTGACTTGTATAGATGTATTGATAGCTAGCAATCAGCCTTAAGCAGCTGCACATTCTGTGGCTACACAAAGCAACTCACAGGAGTACAAGCCTTCACTTTGTTAATCGCTGAGCTCAACAAACGCATGTATTTGAGGCACTCCGGGAACTGCGTCCTTAGTCTCAACACGATCCACGGCTTCATTGGTTCACCCAGACAAAGTGCACTGACCTATTCGTGCTGACAACAAGACCGTAGATGTTGCTGCCTGTGTGTGGATCTTCTCCTGCATCGTCTCTGACCCCACTACCGTTGTAAAACGCTCCACCCACCTGCTCGTGAGATTCCACGGACAAAAACACTCCGTTCTTTTCGCGTGTGGCCACTAGGTCCATCTTGAGCTTTTCAATCTCGCCTGCCAGTTCCTTGATCATGGTGGTCTTGGAGATCTTTTGGTTCAGCTCTGGCCTGTTGCGGATGTTCTTGGCTCTGTAAGAGTATAAGCAGGGCAAATAGGGCGACACAGCTTTGTTAAGTGCGTTCAGTTTTGTTGAATTTTCAAGCTTGCCTAGACATTGTACTTTTGGGTGACTGAGTGCATTGTTGCGTCATGACTCACCTTTGACAAAATAATTCAAATTCCTGGCATAGCTAGTTTCAACAGGGAGTAGTTGATGACACACAAACTGCAACACCACTGCCCTTCACACACGCGCACACACACACACACACACGTGTAAATATGACACATCATCACATCATACAGCTGCACACCCAGGCACTCGACACACCTGTGCGCATAGTCCAGCGTGCTGATGGTCTCCTCCTGGCACTGCACAGTGGGGGACACTGTGGCGATGATACACGTCTTTGTGCGGCCACCCAGGCTATCACGCAGCAGGCGTGTGAGCTTGGAGTCACGGTAGGGCACGTGGCCGCTGTGCTCCACGAGGGCAGTGATCACTCGGCCCAACGTCAGGAGGGACTGATTAATGGAGCCCGCTTCACGTGCACGCCCGTCCTTGGCTCCGGACCTATGTGTTTGTGAGTTCGTATGTGTGTGTGTGTGTTTGTGGGCGCACGCGTGTTGCGTGTGTGTATCTTACATAGGCGTGCCAAGCGTACACGTGCTGAGCTGAGCGTAGTGTAAGCTACGAGCGCAGTGGTTACGGAGAGCAAGGAGGCTGCTACTCATCCACTCTGAGACGTGATTTGTAGCCTTGATCTAGCTCTGACACTCACGTAACATGTCATGGCCCCAATACTTTCCTCTGTCTCCAGCGGCAAAGCAGAGTTGACTTGCATGCAGGCGCATGCAGCGGCAATGAAGCATCACATGCGCATGCATGCATGCAAGCACACACACAAACACACACACCATGCACAAGCGCACCTTGAGATGTTCTCACTGCCTGCCAAATCCACCAGGTTGAGCTTTCCAACCTTGACCACATCCTCGCCTGCCGCTGTGGTCTCTTTCATATGGATGGTGATTGTGAAGATGCTGTGAGAGCGGCTGGAGCGGTTATTCAGCAGCGTGGCAGCGGTGCGACGCTTGGCTGTACCCCTGTCCAGCACCTGGTGCGTGTAAAGAAATACACGCGGTTTGAGGGAGGTGCTCATTGAGCAGCGTGTACAATCACATGCTTAAAAAAGGTGCACAACCTAGGAGACACAGCTTGGTCCTGTCATGACCTGCACTATGTAACACTGGGAAGCTAAGGAGAAAGGGGGGTTGGCTGATGAATACAGAGAGGGAGGGATGTTGGCAGGTTGCAGATGTCGGGATACGCTGGAATATACGACAAAAAAGGTCGTTTTTTTAGGCAACGAGGCCCCCATCCCATTTGGGTTTCTGTGAGGTGCGGGTGCTGCTCCTGATGTGCTAGACAGCTGGCTCACCTGGTAAATCTCTGTTGGATTTTTCACGATGGCATCCTCCAGGTTTTGGACGACCACACCAGACTTGTCCTCAAGAAGCCTGTGGGCGTGCAGTGTGCAGCAGGGATGGAACAACAGCCTCACGAGAGCACTAATCTGCAGGCTCGTTACAACAAGTATGGCTTGGCAGTACGGTACTCAAGCTGTTCACCTGAGCCTGCTGGGGTCTTCAAACGAAAGTAGATCTGTCAGCTCTTCGTTGTACAGCTCCAAGAAGGACACTTTGACCGTGGAGTCCATGTTGGTGCTCTCTATCATCTCAAAAATTTGCTTGATGGAGCGTGGGATGACGCCGGCTTGAGGGGAGAGTATGCGGCCATCGTCGCTGCCCCGTGGCCCTCCTTCCATGGTGTACGTCTTCCCTGTACCAGTCTGTGTAAGAGGGATGTTGCACAGGTCAGAGGTAGGCCATTGAGTCCATCACCTCTGATTCCTAGGTTTATTAACTCACTGCAACGCACGTGTCAATGCAAATACATGAACTACGCACACCTGGTTGCGTGGGTTCTGACCGCACCTGTCCGTACGCAAAGATGGTGCAGTTGAAGCCATCCATGACCTCCTGAACGATGGGCACTATGGCTTGCTTGTACAGCTTTTCCTGGTGGGAGTCACAGCCGAAGACCTGCAGAGTAAAATAGAAGGGTAGGTTTGTCCTCCCTGTGTGTTAACAGGGAAAGGGAGGGTTCAATCGAAGGGGTGGCAGGCAGGGTCAGTTGAGGGAGCTTGCCTTGTCAAACCGGAAAGTCCGGCTGGTGGGCTGTTTCATTGCCCCGTGCCCATTGTGGAAGAGCGTGACCTCACGTAGGGCCTCATTGGTGGTGATGACCTGTGGAGTCCTCTCTGATATCTCACGGTCGCTCAGGGGCCTGTGAGGGGGGGGGGGTTGTTTCTATGTGTGTGCATATGGAACTCTTTGTATGTGTGTGTGTTTGTGGGTGGATGTGCACGCTTAGGTGTGTGTGTATTCGTACGTGTGTATGTGTACGAGTGTGTGTATGCTCTTGTGGTGTGTGTGTGTGTGTGTGTGTGTGTGTGTGTGTGTGTGTGTGTGTGTGTGTACCGCAACAGAATAGCTATAGAATGGCAACAGAGTATGTGGGTGAGGGCGCACGGGTGTGTATGGGTCAGCGTTTGGAGGACGAGCCAGTCAAACCGAGGATCCTTTGACGACGTTCCCTCCCCAAACAAACGCACCTACACCGGAGCAACACTTGCACATTGACCCCTTTGTCTGCGGACGTTTCCTGGGCCTGCCCACCCTCCTGGCTTGACATGGTTTGACGCGAGGACTGTCGCGGGGGCTCCCAACCTATCCAATATTATTACTATGGTCCTGAATTATCATAAATGCAAAATACCAATAGTCAACGCGTTTTTGATGCCTCGCTCAAATCCAAAGAAAACAATGTCATTGCTGCTATGTGACGTGCATCCCCCTAATCATGTAGGAACCCCCCCTTGTTATGTCTTGGAAGCCGGAAATTTGACAGGCCAGCCTGAGAAGCTCCACCGCTACCTGCTCGATGTAGAGAACCTCAAAAGACAGCATCCCCTACTTATTTCTGTTAAGCAGATAGGTTCAGAGGAGCTGCAGGGAGGGCGAAGAACAGCGCTGTATGAGTTTGTAGACCAAGGATCTTGCTGCTGGATACTGCCTGCACGCACAACCTACAAAGGCCAGGTAAATAATGAATAACAAATAGGTGTGACCTCCTGCGCGCGAACATACACGCACACACACACTCTCACACACACACACACACACGCACACACACAGACACACACACGCACACACACACA
>Ga0307947_1000544_pt1:20000-26920 | contig 26920 bp, 33 predicted proteins | sample OrgLakmetagen232_FD_201840 | JGI IMG/M metagenome (GOLD analysis project Ga0307947, IMG submission 201840) | Saline water microbial communities from Organic Lake, Antarctica - #232 | ecosystem: Environmental > Aquatic > Non-marine Saline and Alkaline > Saline | place: Antarctica...
CACACACACACACACACACATACACACACACACATACACACGCACACACCACATATAAAAATTGACATTTACACACTTACAAACACACGTCCCTGTGCTTGGGCCAGGCCAAATAGGTGCAATACATGTGTGCGTCCTCATGTACGTTTGTTGTTTACAGGACCCACATGCATGGGCAGCTCTGTCACGTTGCCCCAACCTTGCCCAGCTATCGCTGGGTGCAGTGGGTCCGTTTTCAACAGCAGCAATTGCTGGTGACAACAGCCAGATTTGTGATGAGCAGGCCCTCCCGCTTCCTGGCTCTCTGGCGGCGCTTCGCAAGCTGAGGCTAGGTGTGTGCGCACGCACGTGTCTTGCTTGATACACACAAACACACGCACGCCTGTGTGCACATCTTGCACTTTTTAGCGCACGTATGCGCACACACACGCACACACACACACAATCACACACACACACACTCGCACACTCACCATCATGCAAACAGGTTTTACAATTAATAACCGTGCTGGATTCATGCATAATGGGCCTCGGCACAGACATGCTTCATATAAGTGCATGTTCACATACCCATATGCATGTTTTGACGTGTCCGTAAAATTGCAGGAGCAGCAGTGAGCCCAGCTGCACTGCTGGCACTGCTACGGGCAGCCCCTGATTTAGAGGAGCTTACTGTAGAGGTGTGTATGTTCATATGTGTGTGTATGTGTACATGCCTGAACAATGTGCCATTTGTTGTGCGTAGCAAAAAACATGTCAAGTAACAGAGGTTGAGGAAGGAGGAGCACTCAAGCGATAAAAGGGCTTAATTGGAGGTTCAGCTACTGAGTGCCTGTTTCTGCTGTGTGCTTTACATTACGCAGGCCGGAGATTGCATGATCGATTCCTCCATTGCTTCTGCCGCAGCTGGCTCAAAGGGGGCCCCTGCAGCAGCTGTACCAGCAGGCGTTGTCTGCATCCGTTTGGATGGGATCGAAGGTGAATATGCATGGAAGTGGCAGGGGTGACCTGTTGCAGTATGCAGGTTCATGGTGCTCAACAGCTGTCGCTGGAGGAGCCCTTGATGGCTTATTATGAACAACCCCGTTGCAATCAGTATTGCAGCTTAAGATGACAAGTAGACGGGAAAGAAGCGGCCTTTTTTTGGGTGAGTTGCAACTAAAGAAAATACCCTTCTCAGCCCTTTGAACAGTAAGTGCCATCCTTGTCCTACCCCTGAACAGGTGTGCCTGGTCACAGTGATTCCATCACTCAGCTGTGCTGCGATTTGAGTGAGGCTGCCAGGCTGCTGAAGCCCTTGATAGCCAACCGCCAACCGTCCAGCCAGCGCAAACTTGCCCTGATTTTCAGCCCCCCTCGCCCGTGAGTTGGTATAACTTGCAAAATGAAGCACATCAAATTAAAATGAGTCATGTCTGTCACTGGGACCCCTCGAGTGTCCAATGAAGCCTTGAAGCAGCAGCAACTCCAGTGCCACTTTGATACTCTTTCAGCTTTAGTTGTGGACCGCATTTGCCACATGTTTTGTGCAGTTACACAGCAGCCCCTAACCCTCTAAAAAAAGAGGCCGGCTGCGTGGATGGTGTGGAGGGCGGCAGCACCAGCGGCAACAGCAGCCGTGGGCACAGCCGCAGACACAGTGAGGAGGAAATCTTGGACGGTACAGGTGTGGATGGCCTATGTGCTCTGCCTTTCTATGGGGTGTCGTTTGGCTTGTGACAACAGGGGAGGTGTCTTAGATCGGATCAGTACGTTTTTCTGCGTACCCTCTATGGCAAGTGGGGATTCATGAGAGTCTGTGTCCGTGGCGTAATCAGGGGGGGGGGTATCTAACTGGGGCACATGTCTGTCTGCTTGTATGGTTAAGAGAAGGTAGTAACCTGGCGCTGCCCTCAAAAAGGCTTGCGGTTCCGCAGGGGCTCGCCCCAGGAAATAAAAAGCTCCCCCAGCCGTAGAGCTTTACTTTCGCAAATGGCACAAGACAGCTTGCTGGCACAGTTGGGCTGCTATTGCAAAGCTAACAACTTTACAGGACCTGTTATCAATTTCATTCCTTTTTTCTCACCTGCCTCCCCTTCCAACGTACATACACAGGCATACACATTCACACTTGCTCAACTACTTAAATACAATTCCCTGCACACATTTTTACGCTCAACCAATCACACGTACCCCCTCCAGGTCCCTGTGCTGCCGAGATGGCTGCTCTCTTGCAAGCACTTGCTCCGCTTAAGGGATACCTGCATGAGCTACAGCTGCAGCGCACAACAGTTGGACCCAAGGCTCTTCAAGCCTTGACCACGTCATTGGTGGACACCTTTGGCACAGAGCTCGAGGTATGTGACCATGCCCGCCCTTGTCCCTATTATTCATGCCTGTGATCCGCACACCTAAGCGACCAACAACACTGGGGCTCATTGTGCTTTTTACAAGTTCTGTGCTCACTTGCACTTCTGTTTGCGTTGGATTTCATGCGATGTAAAAAAAGCCCGTTCTACAGGCGCCCTGAGGCTCTCTCAAAGAAATCGTTTAGCCTAGAGTGTGTATGTATCGTCTAGGTCTTACAAACTACAACCCAGATTAAACACGTATTTACATTTTTCATTCAAATATCAATATCAGGGTTGTTCAGTTCGATGTTTTGGGAGCAAGGGTTCAATAAAGTTCGTGAAAGTTCTAGAACCCTCAAACTGTTTGAGCAGTTCGATGTGCAACTTCGAAAATGGAGGATTTTGCTGGTTCCTGTGGCCACAATTTGCTTGAATTGTCTTAAATAACATATAATTTATTATTATTTATCAGTACACAAAAAACAGAGCGTTTGACGGCCATCCAAGGCTTTTTCCTGCATTTTTGTCTACAATTTTTGGACCCAAAATTTCGAAAAAAGGGCATAAAGTTCGACGAACTTTTAATTGCTTTCGAACGGCATTTATAGGGTTCGTTAAAATGCGTGAAAGTTCGCGAACTCAAACTTTGGACCAAACCCTGAACTGAACAACCCTGTCAAATAAGCAACGTTTACACCTATGTTCACAGTTTATGTCCACCCCAAACACACGTACACATGTGCACATGCATCCACACGTGCACACACACGTGGACACACACATACACCCACACGTATGCACACACAAAAATATACATGTATACACATATACATGCACAGTCTCTGGTCCTTGGCTTCGTGCGTGTGGAGAGCTTGGAACTGCCCTCTCTCCTCCCGCAAAGCATCACTGCTCTGCGCCTGGAATCATGTGTTGGTATGGGAGTGGGTGCAGGGGTCTTGTCTCCATGGGCCATCCATTGTGCCTTTGTACGTTGCCAACTGCAGGTAAGATAATGTGGATTACGGGAACGCTTAGTTGTGTATAGCTTGGGTATGCCTCTTTACTTGTCTGCGTTGTTCCTGCATGTATTGAGGGAGACAGGGGTACCAGTTGAATGCCATTGTTAGAGAACTCAGTACAAGCGATCCTGCTGTGATTGTTGTGTGCAGCACGGTAAGCAAGTAAACAAGACTGGATGTGCCTTACTCATAATGTCTACTTTAATGGATCTCATATTGTCTCCAAAGTGTGTAAGAACCCTCAGTCATGGAATTTATACTTTTTGCGTTGTCTTATATCTATTGTGCCTCTGTTTCCTCTGTTTGCAGCTCACACTCGTGCATCATATCACTGTCGCCCAGCCCCATAGTCTTGACGCCCTCTACGCAGCTGAGGCTGAGGCGCAAGCCCTCACAATTGCCCAGGTTTGAACAAACAGCTTTTTCTTCTATACTCCATTTGCTTAGGCACATGCCACATGTGACATGCGAGCACAACTGAACCTGACGGCTTGCAGCACTGCAACAACACGCAGGTCCTGCCATCCTTCAACCCACAACCCCCTTGCATGAAAATGCCCAGGGTGCGTGGGCCGTTGCGTGGGGTGTGTGTGTGCTGCCATGTGGATAGGTAATAGAAGGTGGCCACAATTTTCTGTAGTGGTAATCAGGCTTCGATCATGATCTTGATCTGTTTATTCTTGTAATGTGCTCTTTGCTTTAAAACGGTCTTGTTGCGAATTGCAAAGTAAAATGGGTGCTAAAAAGATGATTGCTCTCAGTATGAGAGGTGCCAGGCTCTCCTGGCGATTTGTGCACGAGCCCCCTTGGGTGTTAAGTCTTTTTTGCTGGGTGCCTTCCATGGGAGCCAACAGGGGATCCAACACGCAGTAAATGCTGGCCAACAATTTGAGAGCTGTTTTTTTTTGCTTGCTTTCCTGGCAAGCATGCCTATGATGCTGCAAAAGTGTAGTGTTGGACAGGTTGATCAATTCTAATTTCAATTGCAGAAACTTTTCTTGCCTCATACACTGAGCGAGTGGTCGCCTGGCAGTACTGACGCAGCCAGCAGGGTAAAAGATGCTTGCTTGCTTTTTTACATTTATGTACAGAGCTGATGATGATCAAAGTGCTGATGGATTTTATGTGGAGTGCATAAGTACCAATGCGTTTTTTAGTTAAGCCCCTTGCTTAATTCATCATGGAGGTATGGAGCCCAAAATTTTGCACATGTGCGGAATTTTGCAGCAGCGTGATGCATAGGGATTTGTGATCAGTTTTTTGATTCCAGGAAGGAGGAAACATGAAGGTAGTAGCTGTTGCCTCTGTGCTACGGGTGGCAGGGTAGGTGGCATGTCTTGTTGCGAAGTACATGGTGATTTCTTGGTAAATGGGATGGCAGATAGATAAATGAGCTTGGAGGAGAAGGCGTTGCAGTTTGCTCCGATGGCCTTATCTCTGTGTACCTGAACAGTAGAAGTGTCTCAGTGTACATCCTTGTAGCACAATGGTCCTGTGGGACAACCCTGCCGTATTCGTTTCAATTTTGCCAAGAATGGGCCGCTACATACTGATTTAAAGGACACTAAGACAGCAGCAAGATGTAACTAACTTGTGCCAAGCCAAACGTAGCTGTGTTTCTCATGGTAAACCGTGATGGCACAAGAGAGGCTTTTTTTCTCTTCAATCATGACAGCGGTGCAAAATGGTTACAATGGGGGGTAACCTTCAGCCAAGTTGTTTGGCTGACCGGCTGCTGACTGTTCTCAGCCAGCCACAGATGAACCCATAAGCTCAGAAAGAAAGAGAAAAGGTCTGGTGTTCTGCTGAGAAAGGAAGTTATGAACATGTTGGTTGTTGACCTGTTGCAGCATAAAGGGTTGGGCTGCTGAAAAGTCCTCAAAAAAGGCGTACATACAGGTTTAAAGAGTTTACAGGGTAATAAGCCATCAGTCAAAACGTGCGGCTGCTAGGCTGCGTATGTAAAGAAGTAAAAATTGTGATAAAAGGCGTAAACAAAAAGGAGAAATGTTTCCTCAGCTCACAAACCCGATGGTCTCGGCAAAATAAGGTAAGGTAAGTTTACATCGCTATATATGCCTCTGGTGGGCATCTGAGCGGAAGCTTGGAAAAAAGCCTGTAACCAAACCAAAAAAATGCTAGAAAAATCAAGGGAACAGGGCTAGGCACTTAGCTACAAAAGAGGCAACTCCAAAAATATCAGGTTGGTTCAAAAAGGTCCTCAAACGAGCTGGGTCATCCTCAAACTGAGGTGGGAAGATAAGCTGTTGCTGTGTGCGAAGTCTGACTAGATGTTCATGCGGACAGTCCAACAAAATGTGTTCCTCATCCTGAATAGTTTGCCAGTCACATCTCTCGGCAAAATAAAAGAGCATGCTCGGCAAAATAAAAGAGCATGCTCCTCGTCCTGGAGATGTTCATCTTCACCAGGACATTGGTCACATACGCAAGAACCATCTTCAAGCCACGCTGCTGCCTCAACTTTCAAAGTATGCGCACACAAGCGGAATCTACTTATATTGCACATAACATGTTTGGACAGATCAAGATGGAGATACCGTGGTACAGTGGTACATTAATCGGCATACGCTCATTTTTATAAAAAGGGATGGCAAACCAAGAATGATAAGTGGCTAGTTTGTTGTTGTGCGTGTGGGATCCACCATCTCAGCGTCTCTCGAAACACCTCTCATCCTATGCTTCAAATCCGCAATAAACTCTTGCATGGGAATAGCACGCCCAGTTTGAACAGCTCATACATACAACTCACACCCACGCAGTCCCTGAAAAGCGCTCAGCATTTAAGCTGTCCAGCAGGCACTTGAACGAGGCTGTAAATTGAGATCAGCCTGGACTACCCTCCGCAAAGTGTCACTATTAATATTAAGCATACTATTGAAAAGCTTGACAGCTGACCGAAACCAGTAGAATTGCAACAGTTAATGTCCACATTCTCGGTGTACAGCCCAATTAGTAATAGACTGCTTCACACCTAACGTGCCCTTCAGAAAATGCAAATGAAGCGTAGACAGCGGGCTAGAGAACTCCCTGCCTGCCTGCAAGAAACCAGTACCCCATACTTGACTACCATACATGCCAGCAGGAATAACATACGTCTTAGCGAGCCACAAAGAAGTGTGTGCCTGTCTGCCAAAGCGTGTTCACGCACAAATCTACGTGTCCTATAGGCAGAGGCAAGAAAAGGACAGGCCGCGTGTTCAGCAGACTTAGCCATGTTCAAGGTCCTTTAAAAAACCATGCCCAAATACCTAAAAGATTCTTTGTGATGAAGGGTGGCACCGCCAACATCAAAAACAGGAACATTTTCACCCGCGGAGTTGAAGTGTACAACTTCGGACTTGGAAGTGTTGACAATTAGATGTTTATTCCTGGCATACACAGCCAACCGACTCAGCATGATTTGCATATCACCGGGCTCATTAGTCAGCAAAGTCAGATCATCTGCATACAACATGCATGTGTGAGACGTGCACACCCGCGGTTCCGGTGATAGCCCCTGATACACCCTCAGCAATGTCGTCAATATCGTTAATATAAAGGGAAAAAAGCA
>Ga0307947_1000546_pt1 | contig 26898 bp, 30 predicted proteins | sample OrgLakmetagen232_FD_201840 | JGI IMG/M metagenome (GOLD analysis project Ga0307947, IMG submission 201840) | Saline water microbial communities from Organic Lake, Antarctica - #232 | ecosystem: Environmental > Aquatic > Non-marine Saline and Alkaline > Saline | place: Antarctica: Organic Lake...
GGACTACAAAGCAGATCCCAGTTCGCTGCAGATCATCTACCCCACCAAGCCAGACTACGTTCGCAACTTCTGGTTGTCCAAGGCAGAGAAGCAGTTCCCTCTGCTGGCTGTAGTTGCCAACAAGCTGCTCTCAGCGCATGCAACAACAGCCGCTGCCGAGCGCAATTGGTCAGCACGGGGGCGCACATACGACAGCTTGCGCAACCGCCTTTGCATTGAGACAGCTGAGAAAATGGTGTATGTGAAGGCCAACATGCCCAAGCAATGGTACACATAGTTCGCAGCATTGGAGAGCAAACAGCAGAGGTCTCCAGGGCAGCAATCAGCGTATTAGAGTGGACAGATCGGGAACGCCTTGCACTAGATAGCGCCAACGTGTTTTTCAGATCACGATGTAACCGGCAGACGGTATTAGTTTTTTGATGCAGACATTTTATGGGACCAGAGATGTCCCAAGGTGTAAGGGGGAATTGAGGAAAGGGGGGCCCAGGGGAATTAAGGCACGTGCGCAAAAGTAAAAACTTTACTTAAGTGCTTGAGTGCCAGATATTCAGATATAGCGCTATATCTGTATGCTATGGGCCCCAAGCCCCAACACAATCAATTTGTTATCTTCATTTTTTGCAAGGGGGCATTTCACAGGGTGCTAAACCTCCCTTCCAAATCTGATGCCGAAATTTGAATTGCAAGTTGGAGTTCTGGCAGATATAGCAGCTGAAATATAGCAGATTATAGCGCTATATCGCTATATATCGCTATATAGCGCTATAGAAATGGATCGTATAGCGCTATACGCAGATCCCTACTTGTTACACACTCCACTTGTGCCTTAATACACATTATACACATTACAAACGTACAAACATCTTGAAGGACCTTGCAAAGGACCCATCTGAAGTACGGCTCTCGTGCGGAGGTGGAATTTTGCGAGAAGGCCTTTCTTGTGCGATTTTCATGCACTGTTCTTGTGCAGCAATTGGTTAGTGCACAACACTTGCAGAACAACTACCACGACAAAAAGATGTTGTCGCAGACGTTCAAGCCACAAGCACATCCACGCAGCAAGCATCCACCTAGCCTGTTACGTTCAAACTACAGCCCCTTCAATCGCAGTAATCTACAAAAAACAAACTCACACAGACACATGCTCAGGCCCCAAGCCTCAAGCCCCCAACCGTATTCACTTACACACACCCTGCGGCAAGCTTCTTGCACACCACTCACCCGGCCCGACTTCCTGCACTTGCTGCCCCTCCACTAACAGCGCCTTTACCTCCCCTGGTCCGCGCAACGAGTCATAGCCCACGAATTGTGTGCGCCTGAGCGGTTGTTTGCAGTGCACACACGCAGCGTTGGCAGAGTGCTTGTAGGAGCGTAGGGACTACGTGAGGGGGGGACGCAGGGGTAATCAGTGTGTGTGAGTGCATAAGTGCATGAGTGCGTGAGTGCATGAGTGCATGAGTGTACGAGTGTGTGGGACGCAGGGGTAATCAGTGTGTGTGAGTGCATAAGTGCATGAGTGCACGAGCAAATGCGTGTATGGGACGCAGGAGTAATCAGTATGTGTGAGTGCATAAATGCATGAGTGCATAAGTGCATGATTGTGTGGGACGCAGGGGTAATCAGAGTGTGTGAGTGCATAAATGCATAAGTGCATGAGTGCACGAGTGCATGACTGTGTGGGATGCAGAGGTAATCAGTGTGTGTGTGTGTGTGATTGCATAAGTGCACGAGTGCATGAGTGTGTGGGACGCAGGGGTAATCAGTGTGTGTGATTGCATGAGTGCATGGTGCATGAGTGTGTAAGTGTGTGAGTGCATGTGTGTGCTATACACAGGCCTCCAGCACAAACATTCTAGCCTATAGCCTACCTTATTGGCACAAACTGTGGGTGCCATTGATATTGCACAAAGGAGCCGTAAACTTAGAAGGGTACTGACGCATACGCAACAGGCTTACACGATTTATGGTGTGCAGCAGTGGCGTAATCTAACAAGTGTTTTCATTGAAAGCAGGCGTGAAACTGCATTATCGCCAATGGCTCAGACTCAGCAACGTTAGCATGGCAACAGAGTTTGCTAGATGGCACAAAGCTTACTAGATGGGACTAAGAGGGCATTGTTGTGCATTGCGCAGGCACATGTAGAATAGCTAACCACTAAAATATTGAAGAAAACTCCTGTATGCCACATACCCTAAACTGGTGGCCAAGGCACTCAGCAGACCACGGGACGTGAGGTCGATTTCCTCACGCGAGTCTTTAGATCGCGCTCTCTGGGCTGCCATCTCTGCCTCAAAGCCAGGGACGTCCACCTGAAAAGGGAAGGCAGTATCGAGTTTTCGGAATTGAATGAAGGGCAGGGACGTCCTCCTGAAGAGGGAAGGCAGTATCGAAAATGGGGAATGAAGGTTCCTTTGAATGAAGGGCAAAGGGAGGGAAAAGGGAAGGCAGTATCGAAAATTGGGAATGAAGGTTCCTTTGAATAAAGAGCGAAGGGAGGAGAAGAGAAGGCAGTACCGAAAATTGGATTCAATGAAGGGCAAAGGGAAGATCGGAGGGCTGAGAACGTGTGCCGACATGAGGAGGTAGGAAAGGACAGAATTAAGGGTTGGCCAGGACCAAACATAAAAACATATACTAACATCTAGAATTATATGTACATAGGGTGTATGTATATGGTATTGTTTGCATGGGATTTCCCACACATACGGTTATGGCCGACCCTGGAAAAGGCTGAAGCTGGATGAGAGGCAAAACAGGCAGGGATAGGAATTAATGGTTTGTTTTTTCATATCGATGCTTGCACGCCAGTGTGCTCAGAGGATTGATGGGATCATCAGCACTATCAGTGCAGCACCCAAGCACGTGATGGCATTTGCAGGATTGGTGGCTCTTGCGAGCTTAGAATCCTTGAAAAGCCTTTGGCACGCTGGGTACCATTTCAGTACACCATATGTGGAAACGTCAACACGTCCTCACCAAAACATCCTGGATTCTGAATATTAAGTGCTAATAATCTGCTGAGAGTAAGAGTCCATAACTCAATCAATGACCCCTTCTACCTAGCAGTAGAGTTGGCCAAAACCATACATATATACAGACAATATATGGGGTTGGCCAAAACGAAATATATATACGGCGCATATACGGTATTTTTGGCAGGGAAATCACCAAATATACGTTCATATGCAGTGCATATATACGGTTCTGACCAGCCCTTGATTTATACGGTGTTTATGCGGAATCTTTTTATGAGCAAGCTGGAAAGGTCACGTTGATGCCCTGCTGCTCCGCCATCATGTGTGTGAGCTCTTAAGGCTCATAATTAGGGTTGGCCAGAATCGTATATCTGCACCATATATGACCGTATGTTTGGTGACTTCCCTGCTAAAAATACCGTATGTACATCGTACATACCTATAAATGTATGGTTCTGGCCAACCCTACTCATAACCCATTCAGTGACACCTTTTTTCTCATGAGCAAGCTGGAAAGGTCACCTGGATGCCCTGCTGCTCTGCCATCTCCTGTGTGAGCTCCAAAGGGAAGCCAAAGCTATCGTACAACAAAAAAGCATCAGGGCCAGCCAGCACTGTGCCATTACTGCCGCCCAATTTGGCCAGCATGTCCGTCAACTGTTTCTGGCCGCGCTCCAGAGTGGCACTGTGTGTTGCAGCATGCATGTGTGTGTGTGAGTGTGTGTGTGTGTGCATGCGTGCTTGTGTGTGTGCGTGTGCGTGTGGCTGTGTGTGTCCGAAAGGCATGCAGGGTAAAAAACTTGTAAGCTCACCTAAATGTAGCTTCCTCTGCTTTGAGTACGTCATAGATTCGGGGAGCATTGGCAGCAACGTTGGCATCACAGGGTCCAGAGAGGGACACCACCACCTCTGCCACGGTGGGCGTGAAAATGCCAGAGATACCGAGGAGGCGGCCCTGCGCTCGTGTACAAGTGTGTGTGTATGTGCGTGTGTGTATGTATGCGTGCGTGTGTGTGTGTGTTTGTGTGTGTGTGTGTGTGTGTGTGTGAGAGAGAGAGAGAGAGAGAGAGAGAGAGAGAGAGAGAGAGAGAGAGAGAGAGAGAGACAATGCTTGAAGGGAAGGAAGGCGATTCCTTTTGCTTATGATCTGTGCTGCATGTCATAATGCAGTTTTCGGTTATGGACAGGCCCACATATATAGAGCAACACCAGAGCACTGTGAATGAGCACAGCGCCAGCACACCCTTTTGCTGTCACACGCCATATTTTTGATATTATTGAGCGTATGGCACAGAGCACGTCAGTTGTGCATGCAGCAGCAACGTGCATAAGCCAGGAAATGCCAAGCAAAGTCACACACAAGGATATACATCCATCTTGTAAGTTGAGGACACACCAATAACACACACACAACTCCACCTGCACGATCACCCGCCATATCACAAGGCACACACAAACACAGGAACCTGCCTTCAAGGTATCACATACACACACGTGCACCCCCACCTTCATGATGACACGCCGCAGCAGCCTTCGCACCACGTAGCCCCTCCCAATATTTGAGGGCGTCACTCCATCGCTGATGAGGTAGGTCACAGCACGTGTGTGGTCACCAATGACCTGCGTGTGTATATGTGCGCCACAGCTTTACTTCATGGCACGTGTGTGGTCACCAATGACTTGCGCGTGTATATGTGCACCACAGCTTTACTTCATGGCATGTGTGTGGTCATTGATGACCTGCACGTGTATATGTGCGCCACAGCTTTACTTCATGGTACGTGTGTGGTCACTAATGACCTGCGCGTGTATATGTGCGCCACAGCTTTACTTCATGGCACGTGTGTGGTCACCAATGACCTGCGCGTGTATATGTGCACCACAGCTTTACTTCATGGTACGTGTGTGGTCACCAATGACCTGCGCGTGTATGTGCGCCACAGCTTTACTTCATGGCACGTGTGTGGTCACTAATGACCTGCGTGTTATGTGCGCCACAAACAGCCAGAGACTTCACTTTTATCGGAAGAAGGCGACAAAGGCTCGCATTGCCTACCTCCTGCGACATTCCTGACTCTCAGTGCTCGATGCATGCCAGCTGTTTCTAGGATGTGTGCGTGTGTTTGTGTGTTTTGAGTGCTACACCGTTGCGTCTGTGCGTACACTACCGTCAATAATTTTGCCGTGAGTGTACGTGTGCATGTGTGTGTTCACGTACTTGTGTGCGCAATACAATTACCTTGAGCGAGGTCTTTGTGGCAGCGTCCGCAGAGGCATAGCACACTCCGGCAAGGGAAGCAGCCTTTTCTACAATGTGAAGGATGAGGTCAGTCTCGTAGTTGTTGGGCACACCCTGCAAATACAGGAAACATATTGGTAATGCACGCTTATATTATAGTCCTTTCTAAATGCCTCATCCTGTTTGCATCATTACGCATCTCAGCAGCGCTCTAACGGCCGCATTTTAACACGCATTCTGTGTGTGTGTGTGTATGTGTGTGCGTTTGTGTGCAATGTGTGTGCGTGTATCACAGCACACCTGAGGCAAATGCAATGGGGGAAGTGATAAGTGCCTAATCAGCTTGTGATGTCGCAATTTGCTGTTGCAAGGGCACGTCCTGAGTAAACTTTACTGTTGCAAAGGCACCCCCTAAGTAGGCTTTGCTGTTGCAAGGGCACCCCCTGAGTAGGCTTTGCTGTTGCAAGGGCACCCCCTGAGTAGGCTTTGCTGTTGCAAGGGCACCCCCTGAGTAGGCTTTGCTGTTGCAAGGGCACCCCCTAAGTAGGCTTTGCTGTTGCAAGGGCACTTCCTGAGTAGGCATACATGCCGTTTCATAAAAAGCGTGATAGGGAATCACAATTTTCACTAAACGGCACACAAATCTACTCCTGAAAGAGCCCGTGGTGTTGCGTTATGCAATTGCGAAGGTACGTCCTGAGTAACTGTGCATGCTGAATCGTGAAAAGCACACAGCCAGCAACATAATGATCTGCCATTTGTTGAGAAGAGTCCCAGGTAATAATTAATTGCGCGTGCAGCAAAAGGAAACAGCCTCGTGCATGAGAAATCTGGGTCCCTCGTTATCGGGCACAGAAAGGTGAAGAATGAAGAGCAAGGTGCGCTTGGACAAAGCACGTGAGAAATGAAAGCATGTTCATGGATAGTGCTTCACTACGTCAGGCGAGGCTCTGCACGTAGGCATCAAAGGAGCGAGGCCAGGTAGTTGGCCATGCCAAGTCGATTGCCATTTTATATAAAGGCAAGAGCCGGCGTTATAGAGAATAATTGTTTCAAATTACTTCAACACTTTTGAAGGTTGTTTAGACATCTTTGTAAATACTTTCTATTTAACTTTTAAATATTAACGTTGCGTTCTATTCAGCCACAAGTTGTATGGCACTGCTCCCATACCTCTTAGCTCTGCACGCTCAGTGTACTTACAGAGCCTCCATGCTTCTTCCGGCCACACAAAAATTCAGACCTGCTGCCACCCCAGCAACGTGCCCTTCGTTTGGAACTAAAAAAACTGACAAAAACACCAAAAGTGAGCGCTGTTGTGAAGGAACTTAGACATCACACCAGCAACAGCCCGGTTCCCTGCTAGCTTGCAAAAGCTATTTGATAGCAGCACGCAACGCTTACTTTGCCTGCACCATTAACTCAACACGTTTAAAACCCTGTAGTCGAGGTCTGTTGCAGCACAGGGCAAACCAACGCGGCCTCTCTCCCTAAGAAGACATCTTCAGTGAGGATTGACCGCTCCATTGCATAGTCGGCACGGTTGTATCCCTTGCTGTCAAGTAAGAAATGGCCACTCTATTGCACAACCTGCGGTTGTCCCTTGTTGTTCAAGCAAGGAGTGGTGGCTTAGCACACTGCCTCCCCACAATTTCCTCCTTAGGTTTTCCCCGTTCATACCTGCAAGATTTGAGCCATCCGTTCTAGCCCCAGCCCGGTGTCGATGTTCTTCTTCTCTAAAGGTTGCAGCTTGCCGTCTGAGGAGCGTTGCAGCTCCATGAACACCTGGGAAAGACACAGTGTTTGAAGCAGCTGCTCAGGTGTTTCTGTAGAGTCCACCACCTTCTTGCCGTCTGAGGAGCGTTGCAGCTCCATGAGCACGACACAAGTGTTTGAAGCAGCTGATCAGGTGTTTCTGTAGAGTCCACCACCCTCTTGCCGTCTGAGGAGCGTTGCAGCTCCATGAGCACGACACAAGTGTTTCAAGCAGCTGCTCCGGTGTTTCTGTAGAGTCCACCACCCTCTTGCTGAGCTTGATGAGCAAAGCCCATGCACATAATCCAGCGCAACTGATCACATATATTCTCTATGGGTCAGGCACCTCCTCGCAAAGCTCAACAAACGACCAAGCATATTTGAGAAGCAGGTTTCGAGTGAAGATTCGTCACTGCCTTCCTTCCCTGGTCAGCCACTGCTTGCTGCAGCCCCATGAGCTATTAATGAAGGAAGACACCTACAAGGCAACTTACTTGTTAAACGAGTATACTTCTATTATGCAGCTCACAATGGTATCTGGAAACGAGCGCTTTTTCAATCCGTCGTCTTGATCAGTTCCTTTGTTGCGAGATGCCGAAACGCGCGCACACACACATGCACATACAACCGCATACACACACGTACCAAATTATAAAACTCTATAAAGCGCGAGTCGTCTTCAAGGTCTACTTCAGGGCCCACTCCTCTCTCCGGCGCAAAATCGTAGTACAGCTCTGAGCAGGGGCCGCAGGGGCCTGTCATGATGCATGCACGTTCAAAAACGAATGCATGTGTGCTCCAAAGCAAACGAGCCTTAAACACATGCCTTGCTCAGAGGTGTATGTACATGTGGTGTTGAAATAAAATGTGTGTGTATGGTGTGTGACGTAAGTTCACAAACCTACCATGACATTGTACCACCCAGGGAAAACAATTCCGTGGTTATTGAGGGTTCCCATCACAATTGTGTGGGTGTGTACGAAGCAGTGCTCTGGAGAGCTACTATGCATTCAATGGCACACACACACACTCTCTCTCATACACACACACTCTCTCTCTCACACACACACACAAGCACACACACAAGCACACATACACATAGACAAACACGCAAAAGCACAACCACACACACATACACACACCTGTGGCGCCTGATGCCCAAAAGTTGGACGAGCCATCCATACGCTTAATACGCTCTGCTGGCACACCCACGCCATTCAGCCACAGCTGGTACGCCTCGTCATCATCCTCAAAGACAGACACCCAGATGCGTTCCTCAGGAAGCTGGAACACTTCAGTGGACAGCTGCCATGCATACTGGATGGCCTGTGCTGGCGAGTGGTTGTATGTGTGTATATGTGTGTTTGCCATGCGTACTGGATGGCCTGTGCTTGTGTGTGGTCGTATGCGTGCATATGTGTGTGTGCCACGCGTACTGGATGGCCTGTGCTTGTGTGTGGTCGTATGTGTGTGTGTTGTGTGTGTGCGTGTATGTGTGTGTGTGAGTAAGGTGCAAACATTGGCCCCGGACTCCTTCAAGCTTTGGAATACTGCAGCGGACAGCCGCCATGCATAACGGGCTTTATTAAATGAAAAGTATGAGCTCAGGGTTTATGCACGAAATTGCGCACATAATGTAGTCCATCGATTGAGCAGGATCCTCGTGGTTGTGTAGCTGTCGTTGCGTTGCGTTGGTTGACACATTTGTGCAGAAGTAGCAATTTACAGGTAGGGTGTTACACACGACGCATTGACTAGAGTTGGCCAGAACTATATACATGGCATACGGCATACGGCATATGGCATATATTCGGTATTTTTGGCAGTGAGATCACCAAATATACGGTCATGTACGGTGTATATATACGGTCCTGGCCAACTTTACGCACGACACTACAAGCTGTCATTGCTTCTTTTCGTCATACCCGTACATCCTCGGGTTTGGACTTCAGTCTCACTCTCCCCATCAACCTCAGACCTGTCTCTAACCTGAATCACAATCTGAGAAAAACCGGCTCTCACACACATCGCAGCGGCGGCTCACCTCTTTCTTAAAGTAGTCCCCAAACGAAAAGTTTCCCAGCATCTCAAAAAAAGTGTGATGGCGTGCTGTCACACCCACGTTCTCAATGTCGTTCGTACGCACACACTTTTGTGTCGTTGTGGCGGAAGGTATCTTAGGAGGCACCTGCAGTGTGCACAGAGGGCAGGCTGTTCTCATTCTCATTGTTTAACGATCTTTTGCTTAGAGATGGATTGCGCGCGACACATTCCAATTGGTGGGTCTCCCAGTGTGTTTACAGGGCAGTGTGATCAGTTTCGTCTTTGAATGCTGTCTGTGCAATTGTGCAAGCCACATCTGACGGAAAACAGCCTGAAGGCACATTTGATGTGCAAAGGGTTGTATGCTAATAAAGTCAGGCCTGTTTTGCTTGCACTTGATGTGCATGCACTCTCTTAACTCTGGCGGTTGAAGTTAGGCATATGGTGCTCATCACCGTACTTGCTGTGTTGTAAGTTAGAACAAAAAGGTTGAGGAGAAGGCACTTGCTTGTCGTTGAGCACTGGATGGATTTATAAGGGGGCGTTAGAAACAAATAGTGGAGCCAAACAACAGTTGAAGTTTATGACTAAGACACAGGAGAAGAGAAGAGTTTAAAACAACTGGTTCAACAGAGAAGATGAAACCGGGAAGGAATTGGGAGGGATTCTGAACCTTCTTCAATAGGCCTCATGACCACACGGTAGGAGAGAGAGAAGATGAGCTGAAGGACAGAGAAGAGTGGAGGTAAGTTTTTTTAACGCAGGCAGGTGTGACACTGTCACCAACAGCCTGACGCCACCCTTCAGCAGAAGAGGCATGCAAACGCACCTCTCCCATGAACACAGGCTTGAACTGCAGCATACCAGCAATGGTGAGCAGCACTGTGGGGTCCTCAGGCACCTGTGTAGAATCGGTGCATTCAAAAGTAACAAAGAGCTTGAGGCGTGGCAGCAATGGTGAGCAGCACCTTGGGTTCCTCAGGCACCTGTGTAGAATCAGTGCAATCAAAAGGTAAAAGTAACAAAAAATGGGAGCTGAAGGCGTGAAAGAAAAATGGAATTGGAAAGTAAAAGCTTTCTGCAAAGGAAAGTACAAGGACACACAACTATAAAAAGCAAGGCTTTAAAGCCAACGCTCGAACTAGCCAGAGCCGAAGGAAAAGAGGATGTGTTTGTGCAGGCAGCTTTACGGGTGCGCTGAGGACTGAGAGGAGGTGCAACAAATTTGGAGCAAGCTGGTGGTGGTTGTGTCTCAGCTAGGGACGTCTCTTACTAGGAATGCCTGTTGTGCTGCAGCCTTTGGATATGAAAAGGCCTTCAGTCTCAAACAAAAACCCTAGCAGTGAATGTTAAGGCAATACAAACGTCCCTAGTTGAGTGTGGGCCAAAGCCTTCCCTGCCGTATCTTGGCTATTCGCATCGTTAAAATTGCAAGCAGGGAACAATCCAGCATGTTTCTGTGAAAGTCAACAGCATGTTCTGTGAAAGTCAACAGCATTGCGAACGCACCAGAGATGAGCTGGGCAGGCGTGTGTGGCCCTTGGACTCGAAGAAGGATAGGAATCGCTCACGAATCTCAGCTCCACTCTGTGTGTTAGGATATAGGGATGTGCTTAAATACATTAGTAGTAAAAGGATGGGAATTGCTTACGGATCTCAGCTCCGCTCTGTGTGCAGGGATATTGGGAAGGAGTTATTTTAAACGTCCGGCCCTGGACTAAAGGAAGGAAAGGAAGCTTGACAGGGCAAGCAGAACTTGCAATGCCAACCTAGGGTTTGCAATATGCTTAGTACGTTGTATGCAAAAATACGAAACGCATACCGTGCCAGCAGCAGGTGAGAGCACAACAAGAGGGTTGGCAAAAAAGCACCCACCAGTTTCGGAGGATTCCTTGCGCCGATGGATGATGCAGGCTTGGAATCTGCAGTGCGTGCCAATAGGGTACAAGTACTCAAGTGCAGTGACATACATATCAATATCAAGCATTGTCGACTGCAAGGCCAAAAGTATCTGTGTGTGCATGTTGAGCTTGTGCATTTGCGTGCAAGCATGCGTGTGCGTGTGCGTGTGCGTGTGTGTGCGTGCGTGTGTGTGTGTGCCTGTTTGTGTGCTGACAAAATCTATGTGACGATGAGCCAACGGCCTTCTGACCCACCTTGCACGGATGCGGGAGAGGAAGCCATGGCCAGCACACCTCTCTGATTCGCTAAAGAACGTAGCCCTAAATTTCCTGTGTGAAGGATGAGGAATGACTTCAGGGCCGTTAAAAGGTGTGTGCACAAAAATTTGTGGCTAGTATCCAGGGGGATGGAAGGACGCAGACGTGCGTGGGAAACTGCATGACACACCAAAAGATCCATAGCTAGGTGGGGGGCCAGCAACTCTGCTGCTGCCGTTTTCCTTGTTGGTGACAGTGAGCCTGGCCGGAGCAGCGGTAGCCGTGCATATTCCTCTGCCAATGCTGCACCTGCTCCTGCTGTTGATTCCCAGCTGCTTCAAGGGTGAGAACATGCCTACTGACTGGATGCAGCAATACACTGCTTGCAACCGAACTCAAACACAATTGCAGATATGTTGAACATGTATTTCCCCAAATAAAAATTTGAAATGGCATTTTTGCAAGGCAACTCGGTTGGAAAGGCATTGCAAGCTGATGGAAGAGGGTTTTTTCCAGCACCAGCAGCTTCCACGAGCGGGCGTGGAGGGACTCTGCACCGCCTGCCTGCCAACAGGAGCAAACATGGGGAAGCTGCCTGTATGCAAAGGGGCAGCCAGCCATCCCCTCTCCTCCAGTCCAGTCACCACCCATCCCCTCTCCTTCCTCCCGCAAAAAGAGGAAACACAGCATTAGCTGCAGCAGCGGCAGAGGCTGCACCAGTTGCAAAGGCGGGTGACTGCAAGTCTCAGCACGTGCACAGCAGGAATTTATGTGTGTGTGTGTGTGTGTGTGTGTGTGTGTGTGTGTGTGTGTGTGTGTGTGTGTGTGTGTGTGTGTGTGTGTGTGCGCGCGTGTGCGTGTGCGTGTGCGTGTGCGTGTGTGTGTGTATGTGTGTGTGTGTGTGCGCGTGCGTGTGTGTGCGTGTGATCGTGTGTGTGTATGTGTGTGTGTGTGGATGTGGATGTGGATGCGTGTGTGTGAGTGTGCGTGCGCTTGTGTGTTTGTTAGCACTTAGTGAGCAAAATATTTCTGTGCTATACTTGCAATTCAATGTCCTGCATTCGCTCGCACAAACAGGAGGACCTCGTCATGACGACCGTTGATGTGAAGCTGGGCAACAGGTCCTACCCCATTTACATTGGTAACGGCCTCCTAGCACACAGGCCTGAGCTGTTTCGTAAGCACGTGCCTGGCAACAAAGTGCTGGTGGTGACCAACGAAAACATCGCCAAGCTGTACCTTGACGAGTGGGTGTTGGGGCGGTGATCCTAGGGCTGTGGGGTGACTTGCGTGCTGTTGCCCGAGGGGTGCCTGGTCTATTCAGTTAGTTTTGACTGGGGGTAGCTGCGGGGTTTTACATCTTTGGTGCTGGTGTTGATGGCCAGCCAGTCCAATGGCCTTGAAAGAGTGGGGTTTTGTTTATGATCAAGTATGACGCGCTGGACTGAAAGAAAAGATTGGCTGGTTAAGTAGGCTTGTGGACTGGATCTAAACACAGCGCAACAATGAATAAAGCCTTGATGAATATAGCCTTAAGGAGGAGGCAAGCTTACGTACACAGCTTCTTGTGGTGAAGTCACACCTGCGTCCATTCCTTCAGTAGTTGGTAGCCTCCTGTTGGGATTTGTGATGTGTTACAGGCACGTAATATATACACATATACACACACTCATACATACAACACGACACACACAGGACAGTGCAGGCCCTAACAGGTGGTGACTCTCAGTTGTCGGTGGAGTCAGTGATCTTGCCTGACGGAGAAGACTTCAAGACACTGGATGACGTGGCCCGTGTTTGGGACAAGGTGGGGCACGTCACAGAGTCAGGGCGTCTGGGCGTCTGGGCTTTTCGGTGATGGGTTCTGTGGCATGTCGTGACAGCAGCATACATGATAGAAAAGATCACGGAGTGTGGCACCAGATTCTCGACGACGTGTCCAAGGAATTACAGGCAAACGGAATTTTATGTTCACACTCCTTGTGTGTGCTTGCAGGCCCTCCAATCCCGCATGGACCGAGGCACCACCTTCTTGGCCTTAGGAGGAGGTGTGGTGGGCGACATGACGGGCTTTGCTGCGGCCTGCTACCAGAGGGGTGTGCACTTCATCCAGGTGCGGCAGGAGAACAAGATGCGGAGATCCTGTTTTTTGTGCACAACGTCTTAATTTATGCTCTTTCAAAAGGGTACTTGTTTGTATTGCATAGCTGTAGGAAAATCGGCATAAGAGACGAGGAAGGCCATTGTCCTGTTTTGACATCATTGTAATATCAGAAGGGCTCACTTTCCCAGGTCAGAGCAGGAGACAGTTGTGCTGAATGCATGTGCTGAAGCAGCCCTTTCCTACTCAGAGTTCCGAGAGGCTCTGTGTATTGGTTACCTGCACCGTCCCTTGGCCTCGAAGGTTGTGTTGGATAGGTGGGAAGGTAGCTTTGTATTGATACTTTCAGTGTGGGATGCCTGCAATAGCGGAAATGTTTGCAAGAAAGATTGCGCTTTACTGGCGCACATACACACAAAGTCACGCACGCACACGCGCACACACAAACACACACAAACACATGTACAGATGCACACACTCACAAACACACACCCTCGTACACACATAAACACACACACACACAAACACAAAAACAGATACAAACTTACACACACATACATACTCTGACAAACACACACACACACACACACAAACACTCAAGCACACATGTACACGTACACAGGTGCCCACGACTGTCATGGCTCAAGTGGATAGCAGCGTGGGGGGCAAAACAGGCGTTAACCACCCCTTGGGCAAGAACATGATTGGGGCCTTCTACCAGCCACGCTGTGTGCTGTGTGATACCGACACGCTGACCACGCTGCCTGACCGGGAGCTGGCATCAGGCATTAGTGAGATTGTCAAGTGAGTTCTTTTAGGGGGGATGTTTGAGGGAACCATTGCTTTTCAGGAGTTTGTTTGAGTGTATTCATTTGGCAGGTGTGTCAGTTACCTTACCAGCAGGCTTCTGTTGTTTGTTACTTTCAAGCACAGGAAGAAAAAGTGCAGCCCTCCTTTTTTTTACAAGAGTCGTAATCTTGCAAGCCTTGTCAGTTCTCTAGATCAATATGCATAAACATATGTATAGTACAATTGTGTCCTGATTCGGGCCACTTTTTACGTCTACCAGTAATCAACACAATTGAGCAGTCCAATCACATTTGCGCAGCATAATCAACACAAATGAGCAATCCAACCACATTTGCGCAGTATAATCAACACAAATGAGCACTTCATTCCTTTTTGCGCAGGTATGGCCTCATTCGAGATGCTCCCCTGTTTGCCTGGTTAGAAGAGAACATGGACAAGCTGATGGCACGCGACACAGTGGCTACCGCATACGCCATTGAGCGCTCATGTATTAACAAGGCTGAGGTGTGTGGGCCTTCCTCGTCTATCTTGTGTATCATGTACGACGCCCTAAAACCTAAAACGCTGGTACATCTGCACACACACACACATACACACACACGCACGCGCGCACACACACACACACTCTTGTTCGATCTTGTATGTTTGTGCATGTGTGTGTGTGTGTCCATACAAGCACCTGTGTGTCACCTATTTTTTGTGGTCAAGCTGACGAACACTTTGGCAAAAGACAGGCACAAACATGCATGAGGGTCAGACTTTATGCATGATTGTTGTGGAGCGGCAGAACGCTCGGCACGTGGTTGTGGAAGTGCTTAAGCATGGGGCGTTTACTAAATGCAAGACAGCAATTTAGCAGAGCTGCCTTTCTGCACCGTTCTGCTTTGTGCCCAGCTGTCATCCCAGCTCCCGGGCGAAAACTAGTTTTAAAATAGTTTTCTCATGCAAACATCTCGAAATATTCTGACTAACCCTACAAAAAAGGTCTCCCATCACACGCACGATGCATCATGATATCATGATGCACCAATATCTGCTGCTGCAACTGCAAAGTACCCCCCTGCCTCTCTATCCTGTGCTCCCTGCCCCGCACGCGCACCGTAAATTCACTTACGTTTTCTGGCTTGCTCCATCGCATTTGTGCTGCTCACCCCCCGTCTGACTCTTCACAGGTAGTGGCTGCTGACGAAAGGGAGACTAACGACCTGCGAGCCACCCTGAACCTAGGCCACACTTTTGGCCATGCCATTGAGACGGGCACCGGCTACGGCACTTTCCTGCATGGGGAGGCTGTTTCCATAGGCATGGTCATGGCGGCGGATATGTCTTTCAGGCTGGTACGTTGGGTGGCTGATTTTTTTGGGCTCAAACAGCTGGCTCAAACATGGAAATGCAAGTCGGGATGCACGTGACATACGACGTTTGTATGTAAATGAATGTGTGTGCGCTTGCATGTTGTACGTGTGCTTGCCCGTGTGCATGTAAAAAATCCTGGATGTGTGTCTTTTCTCTTTGTTAGTGGTGTGCACTGCTACAGATCAACCTGTTGTGCATGCGACAGCCCTGCCTCAGTGACCAGTCAAACCGTCATGGAGCTGCATATAGTCTTTTGCACACCATGCCAGTGTTGGTCCATCTGTGCTTGTATGGCACTCCAAACACTCCCAATCCCTTCCACCCGCATTGTCTATGTGTGCATAATATTATCTTCAGCACGGTGCTGGTACATGCACGAATTAAGGTCCGGACCGACCAGGCAGCAAGCATGTCAAGGCTGAAAATAGGAATAGCTTCATAAAAAACTCTTCTCTTTGCATTTGCAGGGCTGGATAGACCAAAGCATTTTGGATCGTACGCGGACTCTGTTGCAACGTGCACGCTTGCCTGTGACGGTGCCCCCTGAGATGAATGTGGACTTGTTTAAATCTCTCATGGCAGTGGACAAGAAGGTGGGTGGGGGTTGGGGATATTGCGTGTGTGGGACCGTAAAGCCCTCCTGCCTATTTCCTGTCCACTGTTTACAGAATTGGGTGGGAACAGCAGTAATATTATAATATTATGCCTGTGACTGCTGGGGGGGTGGAAAGTCTGAGGAGGAAGGAATGAGGAATGTTTGTAATTGTTGTTAAATGGCGGTGGAGGCCCTCAACTAATCTCAACTTTTGATGCCGTTAATGACAATTGAGGGACCCGTGCCTCTTTCTACCTTGTGCCTTAACAGGTTTCAGCTGGCAAGCTGAGGCTGATCCTCTTGAAGGGTCCCCTCGGCAGCTGTGTGGTCACTGGAGAATTCGATGCAGGGAAACTGGATGAAACGCTGAAGCACTTTTGCAGCAGCACTATAGCAAAGTAGGATATGGTTTGTGGTTGTGTACAATGAGTTGCTGTTAATACAAAAGGATCTCGAAGGAGTACCAATGACACAGACTACATGTATTCTAAAAGGCATTTTGTAAACCTTGTAATGGGCATGCCGAGTCAGAGGCATGTCAGAGGCGTTTTCACTAGCCACCACGATCTCACACACATGATAGTCGTCACACCCCTGACATTATCATATGATAGTGCTTACAAATACCAAAGTTTAGTTTGGTTTAGTTTAGTTTAGTTTAGTTTAGTTTAGTTTGGATTACAAAGGCCTCCAGCCTGGCAAATACCAAACAAACCTCGACCCTGGTTGCATCTTCTCTCATCAAGGGACTGCCACCAACAAATCCAGCGGCACCATTATCTGTGTGCGCAAAAGCATTGCTCTGGCAGCAACTGTTTACATGCACACTCAGACCCTGGGATTAAACACACCTCTATCATTCTTGACGGCGTCAACATCAAATTCCTTATTATTGGCACTTGCTGGCCGGTACACCGGAGTTGCTTACGTCCCGCTCTAAGATGCAAGCCCAAATCACATCAACTATTACTACACATTGTGACTGCAATCCCCTTATTGTTGGTGACATGAACGCCGCGTGGCGGCCACCATATCCAATTATAATTGCACCGGTAAAAGTATGTGAATGCGAAACTCAAAGGCTCTCAACTAGTGCTCACCACTAGCCAGAGCCCCACCAAAAACGAGAAAAAAGAGAAACTGCAGAGACTAATGAGGATCCGGCGAGTTGTCAGCCATGCGATCCGGCCTGCGTCTAGCCCTCCTGAAGCCAGCCGCTCTACCAGAACCTCCCCATCAAATCCCCCATTATTACTGTTGTTTTTAAGGTGTATTTTGTGTCTTGTTTTTGTAATCTTGTTCAAGCTTTTTATTGCATGGCAGTGCAGTTTAGTAGCTAGTAGGTGCACTTTGTGCGTGGGGACGCCTAAGTTTAGTAGAAGAGTTATGGGGTAGCTACTGATTGTAGGTTGTGCCCCCAACTCCAAGAAGTATAACTTGAAGTGTGGCTTGGTTGCTTCGAGAAATGTCTCGGAGGCTCCTTGTTCGTAGACGCTGGATAAGGGGTTAATGCTGTTGTGCGCTTTTTCTAATGTCTGTTGCGGGATTACGTCTGAGCAGAATTTGAATTCTACAAGATGTATGTCGTTGTCCTTTGGGATTTGTTTGGGATCCAAATGCCTGCCTCTTCCCTCAATGGGCATAACTAACACGCTATCTGGACGGCTTTGATGTCTAGTTGGAAGGTTTTGTTGTGTTGGGAAACCCAGTCAGGAATGTTTCTTTTAATGTCATCAGGGGGTTCAATGTTAAGGTCAGATAACTTTTCACTGTTACAAGCATCCATTGTAACAATTGCGAGCCCAGCTTGCCTTTGCTTACAGGCTGGTGGTGTCGGCTTATGTGCATTCTCTTCAGAGTATGGTTGTTGCACCTAAGAAGTATGTGTGGAGCACTGTCTGATCCTCCGCACAGAGGTCAGGTGGCAGGATCTGCCTGTCGTATGACTAAACCTTTTGGTGTGTTTGTCTGTGTGTATCGTGTCCGTCCTGTACTTCAGGACTTGTTCCTGCTCCTTAAAAGTCACTTTTGGCATGGACCAGAATGTGTTACTGAGTTAAGCATGAGCAAGGGGCTTTGCAGTAGCTTGCCGTGTGTGAGAGTCGGGCTGTGCTGCACGCTGAGGCGTATCATGCAATTTTTGCCAGAGCTTGTAAACCAGTGTATCTGTGTTAGCTTCACCAAGGTAATGGTGGGCGTGCATGTGATGTTTTAGTTTGTTTTGCAGGTTAATCAAAACTCGTAGCTCTTCTGCATGGGAGCCAACTTTGTTTGGAACGCTTAGCCAGAACAGGTCGTAGAAGGGGTCAGTAGCTGGCGGGAGGGACACGTCAGAAATTTGATTGACTGCTGCTTTGTGTGCTAGGTGGTCTGATCTCTCATTGCCAATAATACCAGAGTGAGATTTCACTTTGTAGAAAGTGACAGTAGAAGGTGAGGATTAGATTAAATTTCCTATGTCCTTAAGTAGTTCCCTGTGCAAGTGGTGGAGTACAGCCATTGGGCTCAATAGCTGTTTTCTAATCTGAAAGAGGGATGAGGCACTGTCTGTAGCAATTTCAGTGTGGCCTTTTTGTACCGCTACTAGCACAGCTGCAAGTTCAGCTCTATTGATGGTGAGTGTGGGGCCGCTGCCTCCAGGATTGATAGTGACGGTATCACTATAGCCAGCGTCGCTCTGTAGTGGGGGTGAAAATTCCAGCGCCTATAATCTGCTGTTTGCTGATCTCATCTTGCATGGCACTACCATCAGTGTATGTGATTGATTTCCAGTTTTGATATAGGATATAGGATATAGCAGCAACCGGCTGGCTATGCAAAATCTTCAGATTCCTGATACAGCTGAAACTAGGATTATACATAAGTGGCTCTTTCCACCCCGCTTCCCAGACAAAAAAAGGGTTTACCTCCAGCCGTCCTGATGCTGTACTGGTTGCTCCCATCTTTGCGAAAACAAAAAAACAACAGACTACTGGTCTTGCTCGTAGCAATGAAGGGGGGTGGGTTCTTAGGAGTGGCAGGGGGCAACTGAGGGAGACCAGGAGCACCTCAGCAGCACCGCAGATCCACCTTCCCCAGACAGCACCGACCCAAAGATCTTAGCATTTTTCAACGTGAAATTCACTTCATCAAGGTCGAGTACTGTGAGGACATTAGACCGCAGAACCAGCTAAGCACCGCGCAGGAACAGCACAAAGGCTTCTGCTCCACCCTTCAAGGAGCCTCCGTCACTCTCCTCACCATCCCTATTAATAGCTATTGGGTGTGGGCGGCACCATCTACAACACTCACACTCTGAAGTCTTTAAGATGCTGGGTCTTGATCCTCAAAGAGTTAAGAAGCTTGCTTCCAAGCTCCATGCTCATTCTGTCAATTACGCTGCCAAATTTGTCCATACCAGACGTGCCCTTTCTAGGAGTAATATCATCAACTCTCATCAGGAGACGGTTTCAGGTCAAGCATGCAATCCTCCTGATCCTCATTGATCTTTTTCTTATTCTTTGGTGGAGGACACTCCTTTTCCTTAATTTATGTGGGGTCTCGCAATCTTGATGCCTTCTCTTTTTCACCCTTCTTCAAAACAAACGTTATCTTTCTCTATACACTTTTCTCTTCTACATATTTCTGTTTCATGTTTCCTCTAGCTTCTGTTTCTTTTGTTAAGCCATGTGTATTTCAGGATTTTGACCCTTCCAAACTTCCGCTGAGATGCCCTTTGAGGCATATATAGTGTGTGATGTAACCTTACTTTACCTAACCTTACCTTATGTGGAGAGTGTTTTTCACTGCCTGCGTAGTTTTTTTTAATACATGCCCGACATACATGTCCGCAGTGGTGAATTCACGGATCACAGAGAGATTTGCATTTTGAGTTGCTACTAGCAGTGCGTTCAAAGTAGCCTTGCGATGAGTAGGCACTGTGACAGTGCACAGTCAGTCAACGCATTATATATGACGCAATATTTATTTTAAGCTGCAATTCGGCACTGGCGCCCAGCCAGCATGAATATGAAGGGAACTTAGCTAAGTCTTTGAAACTGTTATCCACTCAAGTGCTTGTACGAAAAACGTGAATAAGCGATCCTTGGCTAGCTTCCCTGTTGGCTTGCATTTCCACAAAATAAGGTAGCTGTATTCTTATGTTCATGCCGTTCATACTGCAGACACCCAATCGCAGGAATAACTCAGAGTGGTATACACATCTGTGGTCGATAGTGATTAAACTTTTTGCACCTTGTTATAGGAAGTGAGTGACATATAAATTAAAAATCAAAACTGGAAGCCCATCATTTTCTATTCTTTTAAGCACGGTAGCTTATAGAAAAAATGCTACGCGAGATGTCACACCCAATTGATGGCAGTGACAATTCGTGTGATTTGGTTAGTTGGTTTTCCTAGTCTCGTTCATTACATTTGCAAGCTGGGGAAGCCAGACAGTGATTTGCTGCGACAGAGAAATGAGAATCATTCCTGTCAGATCAATGTCACAGCAAAGTATAAAACTCAGCACATCAACTGATTGGTCCAAAGGCGCTACCGAATATCAATAAGGCGGGCACATCCAGCTCATTGAACAAGGCAGATGGAACTCTCAACTATGAACCAACTAACTGCTTGTCACATAATTTGTCGCTGCACCATTGGACGTGACATTCCCCACATTATGTAAGTAGCATAATGAACATTGTTACCCGTTTCTATCGTTCTTGGAGAAAACTCCTCTCATTGCCTTTGCTGCTCTAGCCCTGCATATAACACATTGTGTAATTTGTGGTGAGTATTTTGACAGCCGATCAATACAAAGAGCTGCTAACTTCAATCGAATGATACGTGCTAACTAATATTGCGAAGACAAGTAGGTAGCTATACTTACAGAGGCGATTTTGCAGCAGATGCATTTATGAAAGTGACTTGTAGGTCATCTGAATCAGGCCTTTTTGTCGAACGGCCTGCAATTTTGCAGCAAGTAGACGGTCAATTGTAACAGACACAACAGTCCCTATGGGCTCAAAGTTCAAGGTTCTGTCAATCGAATTTCCCAAATCAAGGGGAAGCGGGCTCTTGTATGATCCAAAGCAATAGCAGCAACAGAATAGCACAAACTTGCAAAGAGAGCAAGACACACCGGAAGACACGCAGGAAGACACCTGCTGAATTTTACAACATCTGTGTACTTGGCAGCTCTGTTGTTTTCAGCAAATACCAGAAGTCGAAGAGTATCTGCTTTAAGCCTGACCCCAGGAAGGGGATTTTTAGAACAAAACGAAGCCAAGAGCAGGGTCAACAGGAGGGCAGCTGCTCACCGATCTGCACAAAAGATGCCCCTTCTTGCTTGAGCATTTTATACGGTGCATCAGTTGGGTCTCCCTTTTCAACTCGTTTCAATACAGCGCCCTGTAAGAATCATGAGAAGTCGACAACAGCAGCAGGATCATCATGATGCTTGCACCCAGAAGACGGGTACATACAACACAACCTGTCACAGGTCATGCTGCAACGGAAGGCTGCTGAAGGGGGGGTGCTATTACTATGGAATACATTTACTCCATGCAGTAGCGTTACCTGCTGGTCGCCTAAAAGCCCTTTAACTGCCACCGGTTGAAAAGAATAGGCCGTCGAGAGGGATTGCAAAAAGGGAATTAACTCAGAAGCAGGGTTGGCCAGTGGTGAAACCACGAATTCACTGTTCACAAGGACAGCGGCTGAACCAGCCCACACATCCTGCGTTGTAAAGAGACCAAAGAGAGTGAAGGGGAATGCTTGGTAAGAATGAGAGTGAACTTGTGGTAGAAATGCAAAAAGGTCGTGACAGATCGTGATCATGGGCAACTATGGCGCAATCACAGGCAATCTCTATGGCTGCCACACAAACACAAATAGTTCTTATTGTTGGGGGTATCTTCAAAGTACTGCTCTTGCGAACTACTTCTGCATGTCTTTCCCACTTACCAATTCCTGCTATTGTACAGCTGCTCTATTCCAGCAGACTCATGTCTGCTACCCACCTGGACTAGCTGGTCACACAGAGCCACGTCTGCTATTTTAGGCGCCACAATCACGAGCACGCCGCCACTAAGCTGAGATTTCCGGCATGCCTGCCGTAGGTCCATGGTCACCAGGTTCTTATTCTTGGCCACCTGGCATGCCGCTGCGGCCTGCTCCTCTGCAAACACTAGCGTGCCTGTGTGTGTTTGTGCGTGTGTGTGTGAGTGTGTGTGTTTATGTGTGTGTGTGTGCACGAATGTGCATAAAGCGTTGGGAGGCAAGCGTTTGGATCTGCACAGAGTGATGCAGGTAATTTGCAGGCATTTGTTGCACTATACACGTCCTAATTATATTTATGTTCTAGTAATGTAAACGGTACAAGGGCTTTTATGCAAGCATTCGCATCAACGTCACATAAAAGCTTGTATTGCCCAGCACTCACAGGAGGTGCTGAGCTGTGCTGCGATGCTGGACGCAATTCGCCCTCCCAGATCTGCTACGTCTTTGGGCGACTCGCTTGCGATCGGCAGATCAATGCAAACACAACCTTGCCTCTCAGCACATTTAGAAAATCCTTTGGCAGGGGATTTGGTCTGAACCAAGGGACGTATTTGGGTCAAGATGCAGCCCACAGCATCTGCTATCTGAGATCATGGAATTAAACAGAAAACAGCAGAGCTTTCAGAGAGTTGGGTGAGATGGGGCGCAGATTTTGTCAAGAATACTACATTTGGTTACTTGATCTGCAGCAGAGAGTACTGCACGCTACTGTTGTCATCAGCATGCCAAATTAAATCATAAGAGACGTCATGAGAAGAACAGCAAACACACACACCTTCATGTTCACGCAAGCACTAGGCGCAATACTATACACACTCAGGCACATACATGCCCTCATATACGCACAAGATACGCAAAAACTACACTTACAGCTGCTTCTTTGCTCTCTGGGATTTGCACGACAGTCTGAGCATCCGTGTTGATGTTGGATGCTGCAGAGGAGGCGGCTGGGGGCAACAGTAGGCGCGGCCTGGTGGCGTGCACGGCACTAGCTTTGTGTGTTTGCCTGAAAGCTCTATTGGACAAGCCCCCAGAGATCTGCATGGCTATTCCACTTTGTGTGCTGTGCGTATTTATGTGTATGTGTGTGTGTGTGTGAGTTGGTAGCTTGCATATGTATATGGGTATGTGTGCGTGCGTGCGTGTGCCTGTCTGTGAGTGTGTCTCCGTGTCTGTGTGTGTGTGTCTCCGTGTGTATGTGTGTGTGTATGAGTGCATGTACGTATGTGTGTGTATGCGACATACCTACATGTATACATACACAGTTTGTATATACAACTTTGTGTGAGTGTGTGTGTGTGTGTGTGCGCGCGTGTGTGTGTATATGTGTGTGTGCGTGTGTGTGTGTGTGTATATGTGTGTGTGTGTGTGTGTGTGTGTGTGTGTGTGTGAGTGTGTGTGTGTGTGTGTGTGTGTGTGTGTGTGCGTGTGTGTGTGTGTGTGTATGTGTGTTTGCGTGGGTATGTGCTAGCGTGTGAGTGTGTGCTTGCGTGTGTGTGTGTGTGTGTGTGTGTGTGTGTGTGTATATGTGTGTTTGTGTGTGTGTGTGTATGTGTGTGTGTATGCAATGTCTACACAGTGTTCACCTGCAAGGTTCAAGGATTTAAATAAAAATTAACTATGGTGAAGAAAAGCAAAACCCCTGCCCCTGCGAGTCAAGCCTTGTCTGAGGGTTTTTTGCCCCTCGTCCAGCAAGCGAACGAGTCTCCCGCTGCTCCCCCCGTTCCTGCACTCGCTGCTGCTCACGCCAACAAGGCCCAGCAACGGCAAAGCGCCGCCCCTTCCACCTCTTTCTCTCCCTCTGGCAGCAGAGTGGCGTACATAGGGTGAGAGTTTTGCCCTGCTGCTCTCCTACAATACCTGCTCACCTTCAATATCTGTCAACTCACATCTTCTTCTTCCGTGTGCGTGCGCAGCAACTTGCCCCATGGCTTCTACGAAAAAGAGCTGCTGGGTGAGTTTGTCACCTTTTGTGTGCATGTACATACTGCGGATGCATACACATGTGCACTTTAACAAACAGCATTGCTCAGTAACTGCTGCAATGGCTTGGAAAGTCAACTCCTAACTACCAACGTGCTGCAGGCTACTTCTCTCAGTTCGGCAAGCTCACACGTGTTCGGCTGTCCCGCAACAAGAAGACCGGCAAGGCCAAACACTACGCCTTCTTAGAGTTCCAGCATCCTGACGTGGCCCGCATCGTGACGGACGCCATGGATGGCTACTTCATGTTCACCCAGAAGCTGACCTGCCGGCTCATGCAGCCAGAGCAGGTAAGGGTCTGCACGCGCAAGGATGCCTGGATTTTAATGTGGAGCCTGTGAGCCTGCAGCATTTACATGTCCATAGCTTTTGCACTGCGCGCTGCGCACACTTGTAGTATGTCTGCTCCACCAAGGTGCTAAAGCACGTAACAAGTTTCGCTCCAGAGAAAAGCTCTCAAGTGTATGCGTAATGCCACAAGTGTGTCACGTACACCAGCCTAAAATTTAGGTCACGGAGGTAGCTTTCTGTCAATTTGCTCTACGAATAGCTCCTCACTTGGTGCCACCTACCCTCCAACTGCACGCAGATACACCCACTGCTCTTCAAGGGTGCCAACCATAAGTTTAGAAACGTGCCATGGAGGAAGCTGGAGAGGCAACGCCACGACAAAGAGCTGACACCAGCAGGTACAGACGCAGCTTTGACACAAATTAGCCAGAACCATTTTTGCCTTAGTATTGCATTTACAGGTGGGATCATGTATGTATGTTTGAACATGCTGACTTTAATTACCCTGAGTGCTTTTGGCAACTTGAGGAATGGGAGAGTGCTCCAAACACTGGAATTTGCTGATGCCATGATGGCATTGCCATCTAATATTTGCCTGAGTATTGATTACAGCTAACCCCCCTTCTATGGTGTTCAAGACTGCGCTGTCTGTGCACTGAGACGTCCTTATCTATTGTTGTTGGGAGGCTGCCAAACAACCTGACACGTGTCAGCAATTTTTTTTGTCTGTGAGTCGATCCCCTCTGACCCCCCCCATTATAAATGTATAAACTTTGCTCCTTTTCCACATAAGTCCTATTGGATGAGACTCGATCGTTGAGTCTTTTAAACAAATTGAGGAAAAACTAATTTTCGCTCTTGCATACTGAACATCTTAGAGCACAACATCCTGCCCAAAATTTGGTCATTGCACCTTTGCATGAGGTACAACATTACTTCACGCAAGGAAGGGACTTGTGGTATAAGGTAATGATGATTGATGCTCCTGCGTTCCTCCCCTGTGCTCCCCATCACAGAAGTGTCAGCCTTGTTGGCCAAATCATATATAGCATGCCCTGCCCTATTCGTACTATGGATGTGCTGTACATTCACACATATACTTACACGCACCTTACATTCACAACACACAAGCACAGCATCATCACAACACAACACACCACTCACATGCCCACACACAGATCATGCACGCCGAGTGGCCCGCCGCATCAAGAAAGACAACAAGAGACAAGCTCGCATCAAAGAGGCAGGGATTGACTACGAGTATGCAGGCCTGAAGTCTCAGCTGCCAGCACAATCAAAGCGGACCAAGCTGGGATAAGTGGACCAAGTTGGGATAAATTGGGTGTACTTCTAGAATAGCATGTACATTAAATTATAAATTGTAGGAACCATCTAGCTTGTAGCAGGATTACATTTCAGGAAGATACAAAGGGTTTACAAAGGGTTTACATAGGGGGGTAACCGGCAGCCACATACGTTGGGCTGATAGGCATTGCTAGATCAGCCAGCGTAAAGTAAACTAAGGTTGTAAAAAAGAACTGGTCTGGCCAGTGCCAATGTTCTCTAAGGAAGTTATAAGTGATGAATGAATGATGAAAGGCAAAACCTGAGGCAATAAAAAGAGCCTGATGGAAAGCCACAACAAGCAGTTCAGGCGTGTTAACTGAACACCAGAATGTGTAACCCAAGGGGAGGAAGGGAGCGCCACATTAGAGACCCATGACTGTTCATGCAAACAAATTGGAAGCTGAGTTCAAATATAACATTTGACTTACAACAGTGCACCAGCATGTACGTTCTAAAAAAAGCACAAGAAAAGTGTTGGAAGGAAAAAACCTTCGCCTCAAATTGTTAGGTTGTTTGAGCCCCATCCTGGCCTAGCTGGTTGCTGCACATACATAGAAACTCAACCATCTCAGTCCACACTCCCGGAGCTCCCGAGATGTTCAAGCCACAGCAAGTTAGCCAACAAGCACCACAGCGTTTTTCCACCCTAGAGGTGCAACTCACAGCAAGCAAAGGCACCACGACACACAGCCAGCCCAGGCTATCTCTTAGAAAAGGGACGTTCCTTCATTACTGAAGGGGGGGGTTGGGGCCTGGCTCTGTCGTACCGCCGAAATGCAAGCAAGCAGGCTCAACCGTCTGTTTACTCCGTCCACTGTGTACCGTCAAGCATAGCAAGAGCAGGAAGTTACTGTTTTGCTCAGCTGCTTTAGTCTTCAAGCAAGTTGCTTGAGGTGGAAGTGAGACGTGCTGGTCAAGGGGTTACAAGGGGTTACAAGGATGGCCTACAGCCCGAGTCTCTGGCTGATGGCAATTGGCTGGTGAAACAAAATCAACCAGTGTCGAAAATTGAAACTAAATCTGACACAAACTTGAGGAGTCTGTATGAGTCTTGATTCAGAAATGCAATGATCTCAAAATCAGTGATACTGTGATGACAAATTAAGAAAGGAATAAATTCAGAGCTTGAAGGAGCAAACACACGCAGAGTCTTAAACATTCTTTCAAAAAGGTCTCTGTATCTCATGCGCAGCTC
>Ga0307947_1000548_pt1:0-2500 | contig 26868 bp, 28 predicted proteins | sample OrgLakmetagen232_FD_201840 | JGI IMG/M metagenome (GOLD analysis project Ga0307947, IMG submission 201840) | Saline water microbial communities from Organic Lake, Antarctica - #232 | ecosystem: Environmental > Aquatic > Non-marine Saline and Alkaline > Saline | place: Antarctica: Organic...
TCTATTTGTGGCTGGCCGAGACCAGTTAGCAGGTGATCAGCCAAACAACCTGGCTGAAGGTCATCCCCCATTGTAACCATTGTAACCATTGTATTTGTGTATGTGGGTGTAGATGTGGGAAGTAGTATGTGGGTCTCTTCCTCACTTGGCAACATTCTACACAACCAATCCTTGTAGGTTTTCACCAATCAATTCCTTGGGTCCAAATACCCCAGAGTGCACAATCTGGATTGAATTCTTCAGTTCCTGGGAATATTATAGACTAATAATATAATATATCCAGGGTTGTTCGAGGCTCGGCCAAGAATCCGGGTTTGCAAACTTTCATGCTTTTTAACGCATTTGAAAAGTGCCGTTTGGAGTTCGGTCAAAGTTCGACGAACTATTAAGAGTTTGTCGAACTTTACAGCATGCGTCTGTCAAAATTGCAAGGGACAGCAGCCCCCCCCCAGTTCAGTCCCACTCTTTCCTTGCAGTAAAAGTAACATGTCCAATTATTATTTATGAAATATGATCTGTATCAGGCCAGGAAGTTTCCTTGGTCCTAGGGCCAAACCTGTCACACATTTCTGAACTAATAAGGGTTTGTACAACGAGGCACTTGCACTGCACCTGAAGGTTCTCTTTTTTCTGCTCTACAATGATGACATGGTCCCATTCCGGCCCCTTTTTCCCCCTAAAATTTTTTATTAACATGCACAACTAATTGGGAAGACTTGAAGGTGGGGGGAGAAGCCCAAGGGCCCGTTTCCCAAAACTGCACATCGGACCCTTCGAACTGTTTGAGGATCCTACAACTTTCACGAACGTTATCGAACCCTTGCTCCAAAAAAACGAACTGAACAAACCTGGATACATCATATGATATCATATGATATGGGGGTAACATGATATTATGCCTCGCACCTTTCTTATAACTGAAAAGCTATGCTTGATACATATACCATGTGGTATAAGATTTTTAGTGGAAATTGAGCTCTTATGTTTATGGGGCCACACAACAAATCCCTGCCAAAAGTAAGGCCATATTGACATGGAGGACCAACGACCTCTTGCCCCTTGACACAAAATTTACGTACGGGATTAGCTACGATTATACAAAAATTGTGCAAGGAGAAGCAGCCTGGGAAGGGACCTCTGTCAGCTCCCTCTTCATAAATAATCATTGTGACGGTTGGGTGGAACAGAGGTTGGAACTCTGAATAGCTTTGCCCACCTGCTGACGGCTCCCAGCGCAGCCTGAGAATTCTGCCTCCTTCAGGCGACCAATCTTGATCTTCAGGCTCATCTACTCCATCCAGCTGCTGCTGCTGCTGCTGCTGTGGAATGCCCGAAACAGCTTGCATTCCCATAAATGTGCCCCTACTTCTCCTGACACACACACTCTCCTCCTGTGCTTCACCATCTGCTCCCATATCTGCCCCCACCCCCGAATTCTCATTCTTGACCTTCCCTGTAGTCGCAGACGGAGTGGTGGTGCTTCCTCTATTGCATAGCCTATTACTCCTTCGAACGGTTGATGCAAGCTTGAATTGATCACTTTGTTGCCACGCATCCAGATCGAAGTAATTGTACGAGGCGGCATTATTATTGGCGGGATTGAGGGAGGGAGTAGATGGAGGTGAGGCAGCTGCAGAAGGGGGAAAGGCAAAGGTAGAGCAAGTGTTCTGACTGAGACCAGTGTTTTGCTGTTTTCTCTTCACAACAATCACTAACATAAGAAGAAGGCCACATGATGAAAGTGCGATGCTGGAAGGGTTGAAGGAGGAGGGCCAATGCGGGAGAACAGAAGACCTGCTGTAAATATTGCTGACGCCTATGCTGCTGACGTCCATGCTGCTGTTCCTTGTGCCCACCTGCATCAACATAACAGATGATTCACGTCAAAGCAAACCCACAACACACATACGCACACATACTTGCACAGAAGACACACGCACATTTACACACGCATGCGCACATGCACATGCACACACATACAGGTACAGACATTTTTACGAAATGTATGTATGCATACGGAACCATTGCTCTTCATCGCGCCATTTTTGTGAAGCAAAAGCTGCATGCGTGCACGTATGCAGTGTTATTATGTACATTGGAAGAAGGTGCTAACAGATCATGTATCCTTTGTCAAGGAGAACAAGTTCTAGTAGCTTCCTTCGTCAGCTAAAGGGATCAAGTGGCAGCAGTATGTCCCTGGAGAAAAGCAGTACCTTTACAGAGCAGGCAGCATACCTGAGTGTTTATAAGTGGCAGTTTTCTTGACCCTTTGGGAACCAGCTGTGCAAGAATAGAAGGCTTAGTCAAGGTTGTATTGTCTGTAACTGAAGCGGCTGCACCAAGAGTCTGAGTTGAGGAGTCTAGAGGAGCCCAGGGCGGCAGGGCTAGTTTTGGGCCTGTTGAGGAAAAACAGGGAGAAAGATGCTAAGCCAGAGGCAAGAAAGGACGAGGGAGAAAGAACGCGTCAAATAAGGGGAAATACGCAAGCAACACATCCGTG
>Ga0307947_1000548_pt1:5000-26868 | contig 26868 bp, 28 predicted proteins | sample OrgLakmetagen232_FD_201840 | JGI IMG/M metagenome (GOLD analysis project Ga0307947, IMG submission 201840) | Saline water microbial communities from Organic Lake, Antarctica - #232 | ecosystem: Environmental > Aquatic > Non-marine Saline and Alkaline > Saline | place: Antarctica...
CGTGCCAGAAGTACAGGTGTGTAGGATGGGGTGCCAGTGCTGATGGGCAGATGGAGTATGTTTCTTTTTGATTGCAGATGCACATACCTGTCATCCCTCGGAGAGCGGCTCTGTCCGTCTTGCTTGTAATTCCACCTTCTCCCTAGTGTCAGGCATCAATCCGTATGCTGCTCAATCTAAACGCTGCCCCTTGTTATATTCGGCCGGTGCAGGTGACTCGTGCAGCATCCCGTAGCAATTACTTGCAAGAGGTGCTGTACAGGACCCTGTTTGAGGCGGAAATCATGGAGCTACTTCTTGTTGTGGCGCAGCATGCTGGGGTGAGTGTGTACCTATGTCCGAATGTAGGTAAACCAGGTTCCTTGTATGCGCTCCAGTGCTTGATTAATCATCCTACAGGCCGTGCCGGCTTTCTGTGAGCATGTGTACGTATTGTGTCAGGACAGCCATTCCTGGACCTATTTGTGCCGCATCAGGTGGCGGTTGCAGATCAGGCATGGAAGGAGCAGTTTTATATACCAGGAACGCTGTGCTCCTACGCTGCGCTCACATCTACTCTTTACGCCCGACCTTCCTGTAGGAGCGGCCATTCAAATCTGAAATGGCTCTGCTGCTGGACATTTTCCACCAGATTTACCGCGGTGTCGACCCTGAGGCCCTTCTGCAGGTGAGTGAAGGGAGCTGCTGCGGTTGTGGGCTTGCTGTTCTCTGCTCTAGCCGCCCGTGCGTCAGCTAGCTACAAACAGCTAGTTCTGTTGCTACAAACAGCTAGTTCTCTGCTCTAGCCTCCCGTGCATCAGCTGGCTACAAACAGCTAGTTCTCTGCTCTAGCCGCCCGTGCATCAGCTAGCTACAAACCCGGGCAACTGGATCCCCACACTCTCCATAGCTACATAGTACCGCATGCAAGTAATATAAGCGTAGCTGCCCATATTCATGGTACATCACAAGCATGCTTTCTCATAGCCCCAATCAAGATAACATGTGTGCTTTCCTACCAGGCCCAAGCACTCCCTCCTCCTTCCAAAGCACCTCACACCAGCCACGCAGCACAAGCCAGCACGGCAGCAAAGCCAAAGCAAGGGCGCCAGCCAAATCCACGCGGGACAGATATTGACGCTACAGTAGCAGCCATGCAGGTGAACTTTATGATGTGCGATAGCATGCTGACCCCTGCCCTGGTCTTGGTGTCATTATGAGATGTCTCTCCTGAATTTTAACCAGCACAATGGTCAACCCATAATCAAGACAGCTCGCAGAAACCGTCTCTTATATCAACCTTATAAAACCCTACTTCTGTGAATAATTTTTAAGTTGTATTTATTCTCTTGCTAGCGCTTGATAGGGTAGGTTGTATGTACTTGGTGCTGTCATTTTGTTTGATACTGCATAGTCAGTCCTGCAATCAACATCTTATCTAAGCATTTGCTCAGTATTCGTAAGGCAGATCTTGTATTTTGCTTCACGAGCGTGCTCTGTTTTTTTAAGCAAGACATGACACCCTATTGCAAAGTTGTGCTAACCAAATCTCAATCCTGCTTGCTGTGACTCAATGCAGGTAAGCCATTGGCACTTACAAAAAGTTCCTGTACTCATTTTCCTTTCATCATTGCTTACTGTCCCTGAGTCATGACAAAACAATCGAACACGGCTCTTGCAAACCGGGCAGAATACAGACCTTGCAGCTGTCTTGCCCACTTCACAATCACAAATGCTTGTACATGCAGAGTATTTTGGCCAAAGAGAAGGCCAACAAAGCTGCTATACTTTCTCAAGCCCCCAGGTGGCATGCCAGAAATTCAGCACGCTACGTGCGCAATCATGTGGAGCATTCACGCCCCGTGTTCCTGGCAAAACCCAAGGTGCGTGCTATCTGTGTGCTTTGTGTGTGATAGGGTGCTTGCTTCTTTAGGGAGAGTGGGAGAGAGAGCTTCCCTGCCACTGGTCCTGGAAAGGCTGCATGTGTGCACGTGCTATGCACTTATATATGCTATGCACTATGGTTGAGCACGTGCTATGCATCCATGTGTACGTGTGCTGCACACTTTGAGAAAGGATGCAAGCTGCATTTTTTCCCTTCATCTTTGCAGTTACAGCAAGCTTAATTGTCTGCACACTCTCAATGATCAAGGCCCGACCAGTGCCTGGCAAGACTAGTTCAATGAAGTCAATGTCAGGTTGCACAGCTTTTTTGGTGCATACCAATGTGCACACTTGGCTTTTAATTCATGGCTTTATGGTACATAGGCCAAAATCAAAATTACCAACTTGATTTCTTCCTTGCAGATGTCAGAGCTGCCGGAGCTGAATGTGCACGTTCCAGCCACAAAGGCAATTGCAACGGTGCGTGCGGCCACTGCCCCTCACAAAATCACAGCCCCTAAAACAACATGTGAAACTCGTAATCCTCTGCGCTTCCTACTGCGTCTGTACATAAGTGTGAAACATAGTGTAGTGCATCCTATGCTCACCTCGTTGCTCATCTGTCATCTGGCACACTCCACAGGATGGTGCTGAGTTAGCAGCTGGAAGCGTACAACTTGGCTCTGTGCTGATGTGGCGCCTGCAGCAGTGGACCAATGAGTTTTGCAACAGTGATGGCTACAACATTCTCATGAAGGTGTGTGTATGTGTGTGCGTGTGTGTGTGTGTGTGTGTGCGTGTGTGTGTCACTTAAGATGACACACAGTGAACTGCCAAAAAGTGAGGGACATTTAGAGGGAGCTGACCTGAAAATGTGCATGGAGAGGCAATTGAAACGGTCGGATAAGCATTGAAATGGTGTCTATACAATGCTGCTTGCAGAATGTGCTGTGGGCTTTCTACATCGATTGCAGTACCTTTTTTTTGTCCTAGCTCTTTAACGTACAGACTATATTTTGATGAAAGCAGAGTAATTTCCTGGCGTTTTTAGGGTATAGCACATCTGTTTTGTTGTGTGTGTGTGTGTGTGTGTGTGTGTGTGTGTGTGTGAGAGAGCAATCAGCCCTTCTCCTCAGCACGCTTGTAATACACTCACTGGTAACGCAGGTCCTGAACAAGGAGGCTGAGCCAGGCATCGGTATCAGTCGACTGTCCGCTCCTGACTTTGCTCGTTTGATGCGAGTGTCACGCTTCTTTACGGCATATGCACGCGCAAAGCAGGTGTGCGAGTGGATGTTGTCGAGACGGGCGAGTCTGAGATAGGCAGTATGTAATGTTTGATCTAGCTACAAAGGCAACAGCGTCACCCAATGGCATGCTGCATACTGCATAAGATGTTCTTCATCCAAATTGAGCCTATGTGTGCTTAGCTCTTAGCGGCAAGCGCTTTCGCTCCTCCTTGTACGCAGGAAGCCCGGCAACGCAGGCAGCAGCAAGAGCAGCAGCAGAAGCAAACAGAGCAGCAGATGCGAGGCAACCACCAGCAGCAACCCCCCAACGGTGTTGCTGCTGATGCTGGCAGCGATGCTGAGCTGGCGGGTGAAAGGGGAAAGGTGGTCACAGGTGGAGAAAGTGAAGGCCAGCTGCAGCAGCAACAACAACCAGCCGATAAGGGATCTGAAGAGCAGCAGCAAAGGCAGCAACAGGCTGAAGAAGAAGCCGCCTCTCCCTTTGCTTGCATTGCTTCCACAATGGGCTGGGGCACTTTCCACCTGGTAAGACATCTTCATGCAACATTCTTCAGGGTGGGGGCAAAGCCTGATCTATGGCCTTGCGCATTAAAAGCAGTCAGGGCCTAGAAGGACTTGAGTCAAGCTAGTAATGCTCTGCAACTTACACCTGTACCATAACAGGTGCTGACCAGCTGGCTAGGTCAGGTGGACGTACCAGCTAGAAGTGACCTTAAAGACTGGGAGCTGCAGGTTTGTATTTTGCTTTTCCTTTTGCTTATTTTCATATTCGTTTTTCTGTGTTTAGGTTCCTGAGTCTTTGTCACAAGGGGATGATGACTGCTGTGACATGTGTCTTGACTATATCAACTCAAACACATGTACCACAATTCGCACTTACAGCACGCCTCTCTCAGCCTGCTGCGTGAAATGCTTGCTGTGCTGGAGCTGGCAGAGCGGGTGGGAAACATGGCAGATCGCAGGGCGGCCGACAAGCTGCAGCGCAAGTAAGTGATTTGGTTGGATAAACAAACAATGCACCTTAACTGTAAAGATGCTAGACAGCCAACAATAAGGGCGTCATCGGAGATAGTCGCGGTCATAAATAAAAGAAGAGGGAGACGGTTTGCTTTACCATTCAGGTCCATCAAGGCACCGCAGGAAGGCATCTTGCCGATGACGCCCTTGTGCTGAGTAGCATGCACTCTGTACTCACGTGAGATCCTGGATTTCCATGTCATCCGTGACTGCTTCCTTCTCCTCCAACAGGCTGCTGCATGATGACATGAAAGAGAGTGGGCTGCTGTCTGTGCTGAGCCGCCTCATGCGGTCCTTTAATGCAAGGCTACAACCACGCTCACATGCCGTTGACATCATTCAGGTACAAGCTGCTGCTGGATCTTACACGCACATTCTCTCTGCTTCGTGTTTCCATGTGTGCAGCATGTTATGCCACTGGGCTGAAAGTCAAAGGCTTTAACTCGTCGTCTGTGGGCACGCACCACTACGTCTTACACCCCATGCATAACACTCGGCCTCAGCCAGCAGTTACAATTGTCACGAATGCTATCGTTGAGCTCATCTGCGTTTGTCTGACAAGCAGTATGTGGTAGCCTGAGTTTGATCGTTCCTCAGCTACTTTGCAAACCCACTCATTGTAACCCACGATATGCATGCGCTTCATGTTGCCTTCTACGTGCCTGCCCACAGAGCATGCACACCGTGCTCAAGCTGTACGATAGGCTGTGCGCAGCTGAAGGGGGTGGTTTTGTGGTGCGCCGCAAAGCGCATGGAGGGGGCGGTCGACGCAAGGCTGCAACTCCACGCCCGGCATCAGAGGAGCGTGAGCGCAGCCCAGGTCGGTGATGGGTGCACACCATCTGCTTCAGGCAGGACCTTCAAGCAACTTTCACCCTGCTGCTTTCCTGATCATGCCTCGCAATTGCATTGTGCAATTGCTTCAGGCTCAGAGCTGCAGGGCAGAGAGAGAGGCTTGCTTTGAAGTCATGATGCCCTCTCATTCTGCACTCATTGTCTAAATTGCTTTCTTGGTGTGCCGTTTCGGGCACAGGTGCTGATGGTGGGCTTGAGAAGGGTGACAATGCCGAAGACCAGCGGCAGTCAGGAGACGAGGGACAGGCTGCAAGAGTTGCAGAAAGTTGGGGCGGGGAGAGAGTGGGTGGGGCTAGCGGAGAGGGGGAAGGGGAAGGAGGGCAACAGCAGCAGGAGGGCCCGTCCTCGCCAGCTGCCAGTGCTTCTCGTAATGGTAATGATGATGGAGGACGAAGGGAGGGCGAGCATGCAACGAGGCACGACAGCCAGCCTCCACGCCGTGACCCAATGGAGGAGCTGGAGGAGGAGGAGGAGGAGGTGGGTGTATTGCTGATGACAAATTTGGTATTAATTACAGCGTCGCTCATACTTTCAATAAGCACAAGCTGAATGCAAAAGGCATGGATCAATGCTGTAAAATGAAAAGCACTTTATTACCTATTTACATCCCACATTAACCGACACTTGATAGTTGCTAAAATGCCAATTTACTGACCTGTGAACTTTGATGGCCCTGCCATGCACACATGCAGGAGTGGGACGATGGAGGGGGCGATCCTGACCAGAAGAAGCGTCGGGTGAAAGAGGCCGTGCTTGACCTTAACAGACGCCTGCGTCAAGAGCTTGCCACTCCAGCCACGGTCCACTTTTACACCAACCAGGTATGTGGTTGTGCGTATGCAGGTGTTGTTGTGTGGGGGTACTTGGGCTTGGATGCACTCGAGTGATCAACCACAGCCCGCTCTTCCTAGATTGGCTGCTGTAAGACATCCATGACAAGTTTCTCACTTTGTTGCAATGTCTGATTACCACAATTGTCTTCAGAACCCTCACAGTAAGCACAGATACAACTCGTAATCATGATCCCATTTTTAACCACGTGAAAATTCCGACAATGCAGTGCCCTGGTGCGCTTTCATGCTTGAATCAACTTCATGTGTCACCTTTGACCAGGGCCTTGTCTTCTATGCGCACAACAGCCCAGCCACAAATGCAGCGATTGCTGCAATGCTGGAGCGCATTGCAGTGGATCTGGATTTGGAGCCCATGCTGTACCAGGTTCGTTTGTTAAAACTGAGTGCTGGCATTGAAAAAATCTTTGTCGTCACTGTAACATCAACCTTTTGTCGTGCAGCTTGAACTCGTAACATAATTGTGAGGATGTGTCATGCGTTGGCCGCTATTCAAGTCATGGTTGCATTCCATCTCAGCACCTTGCTCAAGTGTGCGCACTCATCCTTCACACACAGATTTCAGTGCTGCGTGTCATGCACAAAATCCTGGCAGACCGCAGCATTCGTAGCAAGGCCATGTTCCCTGCCTACCAGGTGAGTCACTGGTGCAGCAATAGAACTGGTCGTGAATGACTGCCTTGTTGTGAACAGGACTGGGATGCAGGGCTGGGGTTCTCAGCTGGCCCTTCAGCTGATGCATGCTGGAATTGACACTGATGGTGCTCTGCTACCTTGACACGTTACTTATTGATTTGTATTGTTCTGTTCTCTTAAGAGCCCCACGTATCCTGCTTTTTTGTGTGTTTGAGCATCACAGTACCTACCATCCCTCCTAGGGCAAGTTCGCTGCTTTGGTATAGTATTTTTCACACAGAGACTCCAGTCCTCTTTTTGAATGGGACACGGTGCCATTTCACCTTGCTTGTTTTTGTACTTGATACGCTGCAACAGGGCCTCCTAAAACTTTCCACGCGCGTGGTGCGCGGTCTGATGGCTAAGCTGGTGCCAAAACTGGACTCCGAAGATGCTGTGCAGGGTGGTGCAGAAGGGAGTGAGGGTGGCAAAGACGAGATGCAACAGGGTGTTGGCGTTAGAGAAGGTGGTGGTGCAGAGGATGATGATTCCTTGGAAATCCAGGAGGGAGAGGTCGAGGGAGTGGCAGGAGGGGGGGCGGTAGAGTCAAAGACAAATGAGGAGCGCAAGAAAGCCGTGGCGGTTGAGAACAAGGTTGGTGGGACTAATAGCTGTTCCATATATCCCTTTGAGCTTTAACGCGTCTTTCCTGCACAAAAGAATGACATTTGCCAACTTCTCAATTGAAGGTAAACAGAGGTGCGACGTTGCCAGATTTGTACAAAAGAATTGCAATCCTTATGATGATCTACTTTGCTGTCCCTACAGGTCAAGAGCGGCATCTCCTCCATGCTCTTCATCGATCTCATGTTTTGGAAGACTGCCATGGTGCGTTGGCGTTCTTTGGCTCACTGGTCTGGACAGGCTACCCAAATCGCTCGTCACAGTCTACGCTACACATAACTTGTCACGGAGCTTCATCTGCAAACCTGGGCTAGCTACTTACAGGCAAACACGACAGAACAAACACCCTAAATGCCTACTATGCACGTGACATATTGAATGTGTCATCCTCCCTCAGGTTGCAGAAGAGATCAACAATGACTACTTCCTGCGCCTTGACCAAGTCCCAGCATACGACCCCAAGGAGTCTAAAGGAGCCAGGTGATTGTAAATTTGCTTGTGCGTATTGAGATATTTTGTGTATTCGTGTATGAGGTTGCTTTGTGTGTTTGTATTTGTGTATTGAGGCAATGCTTTGTGTATTGAGGTAATTTGTGCCTGCAGAGGCACGCAGCTTTTCTGTGCCTCTGTATAATCGGTGACTTCCTACGCTGAATGCTGTGCACCTGTACAAAGGGCTGCTGCTGTGCAAGACAAGTGTGCTGCTCCGTTTATCATTGGCGATTGGTCACTCGGTTGTTTGCATGTGTTGTCGCAGGGGAGCGCAAGCGCTGCATGCTGCTGGTGCAGGAGGGCGAAGCATGCAGGCCTGGGATGAGGAAGAGGAGGAGGAGGGTGTTGGGAAGGGAGGAGGCAAACAAGGAGGCCATCGAGGTGGCAGCCTGGGAGGGAGCAGTGCAGATGAGGGGGGGGATAATGCTGCAGGAGGGGGAAGTGCACATGCACGTGCACGTAGGATAATAAACAGCGGGAGTGAGAGAGAGGCGAGAGATGGGGTAGCGAAGGGCAGCGAGGGTGAAAAGGAATTTGTGGGAATGCAGCGGGGACGGTCTGCTGCTGCTGCTGCATGTGAGGAAGGGAACGCAGGGGGGGCAGGAAGACAGGCAGCACAGCAAGTGCATGCCATGGACGCTGAGGCCCTCATGCAGCGGAGAGGTGCGTGCATTCGTAGGTTATGTGCAAATCTACTAGAAAGCTGCACAGCAAGTGTGACCTGGTCGAAAGAGCAGACCTGCCTCTGAAATGTAGCAGAGGGTGCATTACTTGCTGTAGCAGACAATCTTATTGTTTCTCAGCTTTCACGTCTTCGCAGACACAGACTTAATATCAGCCGTGCAAACTGTGCTTGTACACACAGAGATGCTGCGCAAGGCTCACTTCAAACAGCAGTCCAAACGCTCTGCTGGTGGAAGCGGTGCCGCTAAGCAGCAGCTTAGCTCAGAGCAGGTGGCGCAGCTGGTTGGCTTGTTTGAGCGCTACAATGCACACAAGGCCAACATGGATGTTATTGTGGAGGCCATGGGGGAGGCGGTCACCAAGAGCCAGGTTTGTTTGTACGTATTGAAGTAAATCTAGAATCTGATCAAAAGTCGTAATTTTTATTAATTTGCATCAGGAATGCCTACATGGCAAAGGTTGCACTGTCATGCTAATTAGAGCATAGCTTTTGCGCTTAATATTGATGCCACCTCTGCAAACATTCCTGACAATGTCAAGAATTCACCATCTCCCCGACATCAACCTCAGACGACCTGAATCATCGATATCTCCAGTACCTGTGTATCCTATAAAACTATACCCTTTTCTGATACGCAAGAAGCATTCCAGCACCACACCCATGCGTATTCCATTTTGCATCACACTTCTTGCACAGGCCGCTCGTGAATTACGTGCCCTGGGACTTAAATTTGGTCAGCTCACCCCCACACAGCTCACTAGCCTTCGTAGCCTGTATGGACGACACCGTTTAGAGCGTGACATGTCCACCCTTATTGCTGCGGAGCTAGTAGGAGGATGGACCAGCCGCCAGGTTACTTCTCTGTTGAAGAAGCACAGGCTGACAGGTGGGTGGAACCTGAGCTCAAAGCCCTGTGTCTAGCTTGACCTAGAGGCCGGACACATGTCTGCAGGATGCCATCACTGAGACTTTATGGGCGTTGATCTGTCTAATTCACGCAAAGCGTTATGGGACACGCTCTTTGAGAGTTTTGTACAATCAGCCCCTTAATAAGAACAATTTATTTGTTTGTTGTACAACTCCCAGATGAGGACGGAAGTGACGAAGAGGAGGAGGACGATGCTGAGCTCATTGACAATGAGGCACTGAAGGATGCTTTCATGCTGCACCACGGGCGTGAGGACGTGCTGGCAAAGGTAAAAGGAAAAGGGTACAAACTTATTGTTTGCCTTGCAATCCTTATTCTTCAGGTCGTAAAGCATTTCACGGCTACTTGTTGGACATGTTGGATTAACATGCCTTAATTACACAACAAGATTCCAGTGCCCACACAACCAAAAACTGCCTGTCATGCTCCCGTAGGTGGTAGATGAGCTAGGAGGCAACCTCTCAGAGCGCGCGGTACTTAAAAGGCTCCGCAAACTCAAAATGGTGCGCGCTGGCAGCAGCAAGCAGCGCAGGCCTCGCGGGGGCATGTCCAGCCGCATGCCTGTGGAGCAGCTACGAGAGCTGTATGAGCAATTTAAAGACAAGGTGAGTTGAGCAGAAGTGAGGTTAGGAACCCAGCAACAAAGTTTGCATGCTCAAACTAGCAACGTCACTTGTTGGACACGACCTTTCACATTGAGAAATGATCCGGTGCTGATCTTGTATATGTGCTTGCTAAAGGCTCATGTGCCTGCTTTTACTATTCGCTCTGCAGCAAGAGGCGTTACCTGACTTTTTGCACTTTGCTGAGAGGCAACAACCTTTTACCGTACTGTCATTGCACACCTGCACTGTTTTCTCCACCTTACCCACATACAGGCAGACATGCTGAACCAGATTGCTGCCCACCTGCCAGGCAGCTTTACAGCTCAACAGGTAGTGAGGGCTGTTGACAACTTTATACATGAGTAGTGTGGCAGGGTAAATATATTTATGAACGAGGGCTGCTAGCTAACGTGCTCCTTGCTCCAGCAGGTGGAGGAACAAGATCGTTGGAAACAAAGGCAAAAAGAGCTTTGCAAGCAAAACAATACGGCAAGGCCGCTGCCAGGATTTCTGCCTTCTGAGGAATGCAGGCTTGTCAACAAGTCAACACCATTGGACATCCATGTGCTGCCACTGTGCACACAGGTCCAGCGCATGCTGAAAAAGCACGAGGTGGTTTTGGACGAGGGTGTGGTGCGCAAGAAGGCGCGCAACGCAGAGGAGCGCACGCGCTTGACCGCTGCCTACCAGCGCCACCGCCTGCACCCCGAATACCTGCAGGCTATTGCACAGGACATGCCAGGCGTGGTGACGGTGCAGCAGGTAGCAAGCACAGTGCATGCAATGCACCGCACACCTGCTTGTAATTTCCCTGCTCAAGTTAACCGCACAAGCTCTTGGCACCCAACGTCTACAGGGCATCTTTCTGGCAGCCACTCATTGGTCCACCTCATGCAACAGACATGCCGCATGTGCTTGGCTTAGAAAGTATAAGTCTTACGAGCTGTTGCAAGCAACTTTGAAAGTGTGCAAAAAAGACACATTTAAGCACTGCATATTGCGAGCAGCCTTGCCATTCAAACCAACCAACCTGCAGGTGCTTCGCATGCTTCGTAAGCACGGTCTGGTAGATGGTGGTGTGAAGCGTGTAGCCCACCAGCTTCGTGAGCTCAGCCCTACAGGAGACTCAGACGAAGAGGGGGCAGGCGGACACAAGCACAGTCAGAAGGCAAAGAGAGGGCAGCGAGCGGGGAGTGAAGATGATGACGCTGGGGAAGCAGCAGCATCAAGGTTGGTCAGTCAATGGAGTGGTTTCAGAAAAAGATGATGAGTGGTAGAGCAAAACGAGGTTGGCAGCTGCAATGGAAGAGGCGCATAGAAACAAGAAAAGATCGAAGCAGAACAACCTGTATTTATTAAATGCCTCTAGAAAACGGCACAACCTGTGAGCTGCTAGAAATTATGCACGTCTTGCATATACTTGTTGAGCATGTTAGTTCTGCCGCTGTCAATCTCCCTTTCTCATGTCACTTCTGGTTTGCTTCACCATGTGTCCTTCAGCCGCCACACCACCTAACCTCGCACTCCTTTACTGCCTTACCCAGGAAGCATGTGCCGCAGCCAAACCCTCCAAAAGTGCTGCAGGCCTTAAAGGCCATGGAGCTTGCTAGCGGTAGGTTGTGGTCCGGGCCTTGTTGCCCTCAGGCAAACCTCATTGCACGACACTTGGCTTGGGCATCTTATATCAACACACGTCCTCCCGTTTCAATTGGTATTAGTACTACCCCTTCTCTTAGTCATGCTCATACAGTGCTAAACCCCAACGACATCATGTGTCCATGTCCTTGTTATGATGCAGATAATGTCATTCCTCCTCTTAATCCCTCTGCTTACCCTTTCCTACATGCAGATGGGCGCTGGATGGAGCCACACACAGCAGTGGCGTGGTTGCTTGGCAAGGTGTCTGATGCTGAAAAGTTGTGGGCCGAGACACCACCCCCTCAAGTGGACTATGCTTTAATCATGGAAGGAGAGTCTGACGAGTCCTTTTTCATGACAAGCTATGCGCAAGAGTGAGTGGGAGAGGGAGGGATCAGTAACGCTTGGTGAACAGCTTTGTGCTTGGCATGCAACATTAATTGAATAGTGCACCAAGATATCAACAGCTTCAAAGTGAAAAGCACTTAAATTGCAAATAAGCAGCAGCTTGTCAAGAAAAAGGAGGAGGACTTGCGTTTTATTGAACTGAATGTGCTATGCCATAATGTGCCTCATGCAGGCTCCTGGAGGCAGCAGGAATCCGGAATGATGCAAGTGACTTCTACAAGGTAGGCCACTCAAGCCGTGTAGAAAGGCTGGAGGTAATTCACCGCATTTGTAACCTGCGCACTCGCTCATAGAAATATAGCACTGGGCGAATGGATCAAATCTTGCCCTCGGCGCCAATTCATGCTCACAGATCCCTGGCAACAGCACCTCAGATTGGCGCGAGGCCATGCGTGATGCATTGCAGGCAGGCCTTCAGAGCTTGGATACTCCTGAGGTAAGCTAAGCACCGATCCAAAGCGCTAAATAGATACAGATGAGCCTTTCATATCATTCTTTCATCCCTGCATATCTGCTATCTGAGTTGTGGATATTTTCTATATGAACACCTTGAACGTAGGCGGATGCTCTATACGTACAGCTCCGGCGCCGTGAGGCTGAATTAGCAGAAGAGGCAGAGGCTAAAGCAGCAGCAGCAGCAGCAGTAAGCGCTGAACGAGTGCGAGCTGCTGGAGGGTTTGGTAAGTGCATCATTAAAACGTGTGGTGAAAGAGAGCCTCTTTATATATTAAGTACCGTAATGCGCTTGGTTGTTTTGCGAGTAATTAAATAATTATTAAGGACCCTCGCAATAAGTCAAGCCGAAAATAAATAAAGTTTTTTCAGACCTCGCAATACTTAGACTTTTTAATGCGGTAATTTCTGAATCCCCCCAATGGAACCCCATCGCCCTAGGGGCAAGCATCAATATTTGACCTAGGTTGCACCAAACAGAAGCGCACAGAGGACGATGGTCCCGCTCGGGAGCTCATCATCCGCCTCAGGCCTGATGTGCAGCAGGCAGTAGCAGCAGCAGCAGCAGCAGAAGCCCAGAAGCTGAAGAAGCAGGCAGTGTGGGTTAGGATGCACCTGCAGGGTCGCAGGGGGAGGGGCAGGGGCAGGGGCAGGGGCAGGGGCAGGGGTCTTGAAACCTTGGAGATTTCAGAGACCACCACGGAGGAGGACGAGGGGGAGGAGGAGGGGGGGGAGGCAATGCAAGAGTAACTCCTCAGGCTGAAGTTAGGAGCCATAAAACTCGTCTGAGACTTTGATGTAAACCAACACTGAATAGATACAGAGACGAGAGCACAAGAAATCCCCAAATTCGCAAAGTTCGCAAATTTCCTTACTTTTCAGGGGCCTCGCAAAAGCTTATTGCTCGCAAATAGAATATTTTTTTAATTTTTTTGGCACCTCGCAAAAAGTAGGCCTCGCAATACTAAAGCGCAATACGGTAATTATAATGCTACAAAACTTTGTCCTGTTTAAGATACACAAGATGACACTCCAGTGGGAAAGGAACAGGATTAAACTTTACCTTACACTGTCCGACATCTTTAGTTCCCCTCTTACCCTGTCTTCTCACGCATGGCTTTCGGTGCCACAGGTAAAAGCAGTGGAAAGGTAGGAGGGCAACCAAAGAGGCGGCAACAGCAACAGCAAGCACAGCTGCAGAAGATGGACAAGGCTTTGTCAGATGCTGGTAGGTGTCGTTAGAAATACACAGTACTTCTCGTCATATCTGGCATACCCTGCAAGCAACTGTTGATTAAACTACTTGACTTATAGGTAGCGGTGGCGACGGTAGTGATGGAGGGAAGAGAGCTGCAGGTCCAAGCAGCAGAGAGGGCACGAAAGCAATGGGCAGGTTTAAAGGAGGTAGTGATCTGGAGGACTCCTCTTCCTCTGAGAGTGGCAATAGCAGCAGCAGCAGTGGGTTGGGGGGCTCTGATGAGGAGGATGGAGAGGCCAGGTGGGTTTTAGCATGACGCTGGCATGCTCGTAAAGGGTTGGGCAACATTCCTTTAAAAAAGTAGAGCACCAAGCTGAAAGGCAGGCGGAATTTCAGTGTGATTAGGTTGTGATGTGGGAACACTGTGATTTGTTTATTTGTTTCGAATTCTGGGGTTTAATACAGGGTTTGGGGGAAAAGAAAGAAAAACTACGCAGGCAGTGAAAACCACTCCCCACATTAATTAAGGAAAAGAAAATCATTTTGGTACTGAGTACCGTAAAACTCCTTTACCAGCAGACCAAAAAAAGGTCCTGTCAGATGTAGGACTAAAACTGGAGTACCAGACTCAAACAAGCAAGAGCGCCAGGCACAAAAACTACAGAGCCAAGGTACAAGTCTACCATGGAAGTCCATCCGTCTCGGCCATTGCCAGCCTCATAAACTACCGAGTCGCATACCAGCCGTACAGCACTTAACCTGCCGTGTTACTCCACCAATACAGTCACTCAGTGCAGGCCTATTGAACGGTCTAATAAACAAACACTGCTTGCACAACCTCAGCATTACGCCGCTCCCACTGTGCCTACCTGAATCTGAGGAGGATCCCGATTACCGAGCTTCAAGCTAGGTCAAAGAGCCCAGAGCTTGGGAGCGACGCATGCAGACATGTGCTTGGCCAAGTCAGCTCTCAGATACATTTGTATGATTTCCGTAAACTAAAATTTTGAGATTCCTACATGTAAATCCAAATCAAAGAAGGTGCAAGTGATGCTCCGCCCCATTTTTTGTTCTGTAGGATCTCACCCAATTTTTCATCAATGCTTGCTGTACAGAACCCTTCCCCAATTCTCTGAGAGTGATGCTGAGGAGCAGCCACGGCAAACGAGCCAGGCTTCACAAGATTACGCAAGCGAAGGGGAAGGTCCAGAAGGGGGAGCTCACCCAGCAAACAAGGTCGGTGCAAGTGCTCTGTGTGCTCAAATCAGACATGACATGTGCCTTGAAGTAAATTGTAGGATCTTTAAGATCTTTCAGGTTGCAATTTATTTGGCATAAATAGTGGACATACTCAAGCGAAATGCTTTCACATACATCTCCAGGTGCAGCAATACGTCCAGGCTGCAGGAAGCAGCAAGGGTCGTCTGAAGCGGCAGGCAGTTTTGCCCTGCGTTGAAGAAAGCAAGAAGCGTTTTAGAAATGATGGTGCAGCGCAGATGGAGGAGGGTTTGAGAGGTGCCAATGGAAGGAGGGCAAGCGAAATGGAGCAGGGCCGTCCTACAGGAAAGGACGACAGGGCCAATAGGCACGCGAAGGTTGTAGGTGGCGGTGGAGAGAGAGCTGATGCACGCAAAGCGGCATTGGCAGCACTAGCAGCAAGGAGCATGAAGGCACAGCAAGGAGGGGATGCTGCAATAGCAGGAGAGGAGGAGGCGCAACAGAGGAATGCACCTAAGGTGGCTAGGGCAGGTTCTGCTACAGCTACTGCTGGGGCACCTAAGGAGCAAAACCTGAATCCTGGTCAAGCAGGGGAGGGTGGAGGGGTTGCTGGAAAGAAGCGGCGGCTAATGAGGTCAGCAGCACAAGACACGGATTCAGTGGCAGCAAAGGGGAAGGAGAATGCAAAGGAGGGGGTGCAAGAAGAGCTGGGTGACATGCTTGAAGATTTTTAGCAATACTACGTTTGATTTGCGACTTGTCAAATGATTTGATAATATTCAAGCCCTTCGCACATTTAGTATAAAAAAGTGTTGACCCCAATGTTTTAAGGGGTAATTTTTCCCACGAATTTGACCGAGTTGCACCTACCTACAGCTGCCCAGGAGAACCCAGCTCGCTTGGCTGGGACCTGAGCAATAGGATTGCTTGCAAAATCCTGCTTGCCCTTCAGAGGACACATCTATGTTTACAGAGAAAGCCATCAGTCAAAACGTGTGACTGCTTAGAAAGAAACGAAAAAAGAAAAATTACGCAGACAGTGAAATCCACAAAGCAGTGCATCGCTTATTCAGTAATCAAGGTGTTTCTTGGTACACAAAAAGCGGTCTGGTAAGCAAGCTAGCTTTCTCAATCAGTAACAATAGTAAACCAGCAGTAATCCATACATGCATTATGCCAACAGAATTAGGAAGGCAGTGCATGGCTTACTCATGCATTGCTATTCAGGCAACCGTGCAGCAAAAATATAAAAGCTGCAGTGACTACGCAGCCAGCATAACTGCGGCTTTCAGAGCAGAGAGTGCACAACACTGTGATGCACTTGTCTTTCTTATCACTGTCGGAATAACCTCCACTTAGTTATACACCTTTACAGTGAGGACTTGTACACATGTACACATATAACACTCTCCCCACCTGGTCCAGCCTCCATGGCTGCACCCTGGGTGAAATTTTGCCCTTGTGTATTTTCCAGCATTTCAAAAAGCCGCACTTTGCTCCAACACGTGCTAAGTTCTCTCATTTACTTATGTTTATGATTAGCATTTAATTGTGGAATTATTGTATCAAGAAAATATTTTGGCCGTCTATAGCCTTGTATTGCCTTATCATTACATTGCAAGTCCCTTTCTGAATTTAAAAACTGGCTCCCACTTGTCGTAGCGAGTCTTCCATGTACATCAGCCAAGATGACTCTTCACTCTCTGAGCCATGCGATGAGCCGTGCGAGGAAAAAGGGAGCATCCTCATAGGCTCCAATGATCTACGACAAGCTTTGCACACGCCAATATGTCTGATCCGGTTTCACATACGCCCACAGCATTTCCTCCAGAGAGCTCGCTTTCTTCACCTGACAAGCATTACAATGCCTAATGTAATCCAACATCTGCCAGCATATTCTCCCACCGGATGAAATTTCTTAGTAATATTCACATGTGGCACCCACTCATGGCATCATAGTGACAAGCCTTCACTATCTGTGCCCGTAGAACCTTGTCCTCTAATGCTAATATTACGAAGTGCCAGTTCATATGGGCATTCAACGACGAAATGTTGAGGTACATATTGGAAGGCTTACAGACCATTGGCAAGCCAACACCTTTATTAAGCCAGTGGGGCAGATGGAGGCAATCCCCCTCACCGGTCATCGTTGTACTGATTTCCACTTAGTTACACATCTTTACAAAGTATTGAGTAAATCTTGTGGCTGTCCTGTGGCATCCTCTCTTTTCAGTACAAATTTAAGGGTGTATCTCGTGAACTCTGCCAGGTTTGGGCAATTGTTGTTCCATGCTGCTTCTTGATTAAATATGTTATGTAGCCAGCCAGGCAAGCTTTCAAGGTTATGTTGTACACCAGACAGCAACGGAAGAAGTTGCTGCAGCGCACAAACACTGACTGCAAACTGTGACAAATAGTGCATATTCCCTTATCCAGTTCAAAAAGCAATTCCATTTCCCACAAATGCAACGAGACTGCTTTGCTGGATCAATTTAGATAAGATATTATGCATGCTCCAGGTGGCTTTGAATGGTGTAAATAGCTCCATTACTTTAGAATTGGCACTATAAACGCAAGGTATTTTTCGGGGTGTAACCTAGCGTATACTTTAGGTTACCACACACCAATGGTCGTATTCAATAGAGGAGTGCTGCATGTGCACGTGATGTCATACACTGTGTGGCAGACAGAAAAGCCTATTTAATTGGTGGCAGCGCAATGCCATTTGCTTTATTATAACAACAATAAATCCAGAACACGCCATTTCCCTGTGACCATGGCCTTCTGTTGAAGTGCTGCATAAAGTGTGCAGTGTGTCAGAGCAGGATAAAAAGTGTCACCTATATGTACCTAACTTCAGGGTTACGACACTGGTTGAAACAGCTATTTCATAAGGGTAGTCAAATCTGCCGCAAATATACGCGTGTACCTACAAACTTTAAAAGACCAAGCAACAATACGCACAGGCAATCAATATATAGCATTGCCTGTGTGTGTATGTGTGTGTATGTGTGTGCGTGTGTGTGTGTATGTGTGTGTGTGTATGTGTGTGTGTGTGTGTGTGTGTGTGTGTGTGTGTGTGTGTGTGAGAGTGAGTGAGTGCGTTTATAGAAAGAAAAGAAAAGAAAGAAAAAAACTACGCAGGCAGCAAAACACTCCCTGCATCAATAAAGGAAAAGGAGACTTATTGGCCCGAAGTGCCGTGAGTCTCCCCCACCAAAGGAATAAGGAAACTAGTGGGGATCTGGAGGGTGGCCGGCAGCCCCCTGTTCCAAACCCAGACCTTGGGAACAGTTCGTTTTTTCGAGTGCGCATAATGCACAGAGGGAGCATGCAATTTAAGGGCAGTTTTGTGGGCCCTCTGTGAATTGAGGCCGAGCGCTTTTAGATGATGTAAAGTGTTGGATTTATCCTCCCACACCAAGAAGGATGGTGTGAAGTGTAACTTTTTTGGCTTTTAAGGGCTCTCGTGCTGTTTGTTAGAGGCTTTTAGCTGGTGTCCAGGCTTAGTTTCTTTGCAATGATTCACTTCTATGAGGTGCATCTCCATCTTATGGACAAGTGCGCAACGAGCTTAACGCTAATGAGATCTAGCATGCCACGCCTGTTGCAAATGGGAAGTGGAAGGTGGTGTATATTTAGTAGGTAAGGGAGTAACCAAAATAGCATCAGGGCGACTAAAAGTAAGCCTGTCTTTGACGGATAAATCATAATCTATTGACAGGTTTTGTTGCGCAAAACGGGCGTTTATAAATCAACTGCTAATTTTGTTGAGCGAACTGCAGAGCTTGTTTAAAACGCTGAACAATAGATTATGATCCATCAATAATAACATTTCAATATAATTGAGGTACCGAACCAGCCAACCGGCTTCTCTTCGGTCAAATCTTCTCTCCTCTCAGTACACCCCAGGCCCCTTCCCCTGGATCCCCGCGCCCCTTCCTGAGCTTTATGCTGGTGGCATAATCACTGCCTTGGCGAGGTCTCAAGGATTTGCCAGCAGCAGCCAGTTGCTTGTGAATCACTCATTTTTGTAGTCACAAGGCAGCACCAGCAAGCAATGCAGGTCTTTGCCTCACGTGCCTTACCAGTGTGGCTTACTAGAAAGCCAACATTTTTTCTTGCTTACTGCTTCAGTTACCAGTAAGCAGTTCGAAAAGCGCAAATCAATGTCAAACCTTGGCTTACTACCTCTGCTAACTGGTAAGTAATCAGTACGCGGTTACTGGTAAGTTATCAGTACGAGGTTACTGGTAAGCCATGGTAAGCGCCTTCAGTAACCACATAAATGTCCGCTTACTACTCTTGGTTACCATGGCTTATTGGTAACCATTGCTTACCGCCGCTCAATTTACGTACGCAAATTACTGCTTTCTTAGCAATACGAGACTTTGTGTTCTGCAAAATAAGGAAAGAATTAACAAGTTAATTGTTTACCTGTGCAGCAAACAGGGTCTTGACAAGATAAAAGCATGCACACAACCAAAAAAAACATGCGTGAAATTATCTAGCAGCAAATCAAATGTAAATACGCGTCCAGCAGGCAGCCATCCTGAATTAGCAAAGGCAGCTACACAAGCCCTGAAAACGTGAGGATGCTGGGAGGGGGACACAGTAAACCAAAGTTTGGAAATTTCCTTGCTTCACATTTTGTTAATGTAATGGGTCAATCACCTTTTGGACATCTCGGCTCTTGGCGCCAGGATGTCCTAATGGTAATTGACCCAATACATTAACAATTTGAGGGGCCTCGCAGAAATAATGTCAGACATATCTTGGCTCGGCTGCAGTGCAGCTGAGGCGGCTGAATGCAGCTGCATTTTGAATTGTTTGAAACTACAGCTGAAAGTCCCTGAACTAGCCGGGGACAAAAAAGATGCGGCTGAAAAAACTCTGCGGCTGAACGCAGCTGATTTCAGCCGCCCTTTTTTTAATTGGGATTTGAAATCTTCTCTCAGCCGAAATTAAAATAAAAAACATTAAACTAAAACAACACACACCGTGGCAGTGTTTGCAGTGCACATCGTTTGATCAGAACAGAAGCTAGGACAGATTGTTCACCACACCTGGTGAGCAGCTTTAGCATCAATATTCATTTTCTGGCATGTGACTGACGTCCGGCAGCAGGTCTTGTATGGACCCCAAGAATGAATGATTTGTTTTTGCTTCAAGCACACAAGCTCAACTTGAAGTTGTTATTGAGCAAAATCTTCAGGGCATTTTACACAGTTGTGTTTATATGTGTGTGTATATGTGTGATCGTTAATGTGTCTGGCTGGCTGAATTTGCAGCAAACAAATGCTGCGTGTGTGTGTACGTATGTATGTGTGCGCTGTATGTATGTGTGTGTGTGTGTGTGTGTGTATATGAGCGTGTTTGTACGTTTGTTATGTCGATGTACGTGTGTGTATATGTTTGTGCGTGTATCTGCGTTATTGTATGTGTATGTTATTATATGTTATTATATGTATGTGTGTATGCACCTTGAGCTTCTGTTTGATGTGTGTGCATGATTTGCGTGTGCATTCATGTGTGTGTGTGTGCGTGTGTGTGTATGTGCATGTGTGTGCGCGTGTAATTGTGTTTATGTGTTTGTGTTTGAGTGCATTTGTATGTCTGTGTTAGTGTGTCTGTATGCTTTTGTGGCATACGAATTTGTCTGTTTGTCTGTGTGTGAAGCGTACGTGTGCTGTGTGTGCGTGTGTGTGTTTTGCGTGTATGTGTATGTTTGTGAGTATGTGTGTGTGTGCGTAAGTGTGTTTTGCATGCATGTGCGTGTGTGTGTATGTGTACGTTTTTGAGGGTGTAGTGCTGATTTAACATGTTTGACTGTGAGGAGGTTAGAGATTTGCAAATTAGGGGGGTCTCCAAAATGTTTCTGGGCCACTTCAACAAAATTTTATTCTATGGTCTGAATCTCCAACTCAAGCCCAGTAAAATGGCACCCTTTTGGGTAGATTGGGTTAAGAAGGGGGTCTGCAGAAATGTTTGAAATTCAAAGACACGCTCGGGCGCAGGCCACGGGGTGAGTCAAGCCAATGAAGCAGCAATTAACCCCAAACTTACAGGATTGTGCCAACATGAAATAGTCAGTGAAATTTTGAATAAATGGAAATGGAAATGGAGCAATGTGGGACTGTGCAAGCCAGTTATGGGTGCCTGGTTGTTCACGTGTGCATGGGCGTCCGTATCTCAGATTTCAACCCACAACTCAGCAACAGTTCAGTTTCAGGTTTTGATGAGCATGCAGATAAATTGCCTATTATAAAAATTGGCAGATTGGTACCCTGCATTTCCATGTAGAGTTACTACTTAAGGTCTAGGTGTGGGTGGGTGGGTCAGGGAGGTCCAGCACAAAAATAGGACGTGCCTTCCTTCCTTCATAATATCTATTTCTTCCTCCTGATGTCACCCTCAATGCAACATTTACTCGATTCACTGCACTGCAGCCTTATTCACCGTTCCACGCAAAATGCAATGAATAGATACCAATGCTTAATTAGATGCTGCAACGTATAAGCGACATACATTCCCTCCTTCAAAAATGCCCTCCTGCCTCTTGCCTCTTGCATCACCCATAAAATAATTAATATTGATTAATTATTTTATGATTAAAAAAAATCCCCGAAAGTGTAAAAATTAGAGCGAACAGAAGTCGAGTTCCTGGCAAGCTAAGTGGGATTCTGAATCTATGTACCAGCGGAGCCCAGGTTGCTCTGCGATTTTGTGGTTTTGTAATGGCAGAAGGATTGTATGATTTGTCTTCTTTTGGCCTGTTTAATCACTATTACGTTTGGCGCTCCTGGAGTGCCCAGAGGAGAAAGTTCACAGTCTCATGCACATGCCTATACACATAGTGACTTGACGGAATGATCATATAATTATTCTTCAAAACGGCTGTAAAGATTTTGCTTGGTTTCGCGTCAGGATGATGAAGTTTGCAGGATGATAAAGTGAGGGTGGGGCAGGCCAAACAAGCAAGATATATTGTATAAGCTGTCTGATGCTGCTCAGCGTTTAAAGGCAAAGGGAAGGGGGGGGTGGGGCAGGGCAAGCAAGCAAGATATAACATGTTTGCTGCCGATCATCTTCAGGCAGGGTGAAGGGG
>Ga0307947_1000550_pt1 | contig 26784 bp, 26 predicted proteins | sample OrgLakmetagen232_FD_201840 | JGI IMG/M metagenome (GOLD analysis project Ga0307947, IMG submission 201840) | Saline water microbial communities from Organic Lake, Antarctica - #232 | ecosystem: Environmental > Aquatic > Non-marine Saline and Alkaline > Saline | place: Antarctica: Organic Lake...
CTGTACGGTCGGACACCGTCTTTTCAAACAGACCGTACTTGCACCGTATTGTACGGCGTATTACGGTACGGTACCGTAATTACGGTCAAGAAAGCTGAAGTACGGCGTATCTCGACAAGCCTGATCAGCATGCACTATGAAAACATTTCAGGCTTTCAGGGTTTTTCGCTCCTTCTTATCCGGGGCCTCGACAGAAATGCGTGTATGCATTCGTATTTGTCCAACAACAAGAAGAAGCTTGTTGATTTCTATGCGTGTCCGAAAGCATAGCAACGCTCGTAAGTGCTCGCCCTTGCCAAAAAATATGCTTTGTTTTGAATGTGATGGCCAAGGAGAGGAAGTTATTTTGGCCATGTCAGGTCTTCTGCGCACGGCCAGTGTGTTTGGATGTAGAGGGTGTTGTCATCGATGCGCACGTGTCAAGTGCTCCTTTATTGTGTGTTCCGACTGTGATGCTGCTGATGCTGATGATAACAGTAGTGTTTTTTGTGAGAAGTGTTCCGTAGCACTCTGAATGGGCAATTTTTTGCATGCATGCACAAGCGCACACGTGTGTTTTGGGTTGGCCAGAACCGTTTACACACACCGTAAATAACCTTAGGTATGGAACTTCCCTTGCTAGAAGTAGTGTACACGTACCATGCGTGTGTATGTGTGTATGGTTTTGGCCATCCCTAAGTGTGTGCGTTACAACAGGTCAAGAGCCACTGCTTGCCCTGTGCCGGTACTGATGTAATCACCCACTGCCAATTTAATCCCCACCCTGAACCTTATGTGTCTCTTGTCTCTTGTGTGATAGCACAGGTCAAGAACCGTTGCTGACCTGCTGCCGACGCCGAGCCTTCCAATCACTGCCATGATATCTTGACCTTCCAATCACTGCCATGAATATCTTGCCCTCCAATCACTGCCATGAATATCTTGACCTTCTATTTCACCGATGTCTTGATCTTCCAATCACTGCCATGAATATCTTGACCTTAAATTTCACGTCTCTTGCGCAATATATTTGTAGGGTTGGCCAAAACCATGTATATACGGTGTACATACGGTAATTTTGGCTTGGGAATCATTAAACATACGGTGTATATTCACGTGTATGTCCGGTTCTGGCCTACCGTATGTATTTGTATGCGATGAAAAAGGTCAAGGAGCATTGCTTTCCAGGTGCCCACGCTGTGTCAGAAAACCTTAGCTCTTACACCTGGACCCTGTATTTCACGCATCCCGTGCACAACTCTACCATATGCAATTTTACAGGTCAAGGAGCACCGCTTGCCCCGTGCCAATGCTGAGTCAGCCACCTACTGCCCATCCAAGCGTGTATTTGCTGCTGGTGGAGAGGACATGTGAGTGGGCCCTGGAAGTGTCTAAAAACAAAGGCTTACGAGGTTTACAAGGTTTACAAGAAAAAGGCCTTCAGTCAAGAAGTATGACTGCTCGCCTGTTCATAATGTAGATAAGTTCATTTTAAAACAAAGATTGCCCTTCAAGATGCATCTTGAATAGGGTTGGCCAGAACCGTATATATACGCCGTATATGGCCGTATATTTGGTAATTTCCCTGCCAAAAAAGCCGTATATAAACCATATATATATGGTTCTGGCCAACCCTAATCATGAATGCCAGGTCACGCTGCTGGTGGTTGTGAGGAGGACGTGTCAGTGTGTTTGGGCGGACTAAGGAGTGAGACCTATTAAAAACAAAGACTGCCCTTCAAGATGCATCATGAATGCCAGGTCACGCTGCTGGTTGTTGTGAAGAGGACGTGTCAGTGTGTTTGAGCGGATTAAGGAGTGAGACCGATTAAAAACAAAGACTGCCCTTCAAGATGCATCATAAATGCCAGGTCACGCTGCTGGTTGTTGTGAGGAGAACGTGTCAGTGTGTTTGGACGGACTAAGGAGTGAGACCGATTAAAAACAAAGACTGCCCTTCAAGATGCATCATGAATGCCAGGTCACGCTGCTGGTTGTTGTGAGGAGAACGTGTCAGTGTGTTTGGACGGACTAAGGAGTGAGACCGATTAAAAACAAAGACTGCCCTTCAAGATGCATCATGAATGCCAGGTCACGCTGCTGGTTGTTGTGAGGAGAACGTGTCAGTGTGCTTGGGCGGATTAAGGAGTGAGACCTACTCTTCAGGATGGACGTTGAATGTCAGGCATGCTATTGGCAGACAGAACATTGCATGCACACTCAAGCATGGCCCTAGATTTCAAGCCATCCTCCGTGACTTGACTCCCCAAGTCCATCGTAACTGCCGTTCTCGCCTTTTTACTCTACACATTCAATTGAACTTCCTTCTGGAAACCCTGCAGGTCCTGTGTACAGCGTATATCCTATCGATAGGGTTGGCCAGAACCATATATAGTATATATACATGCGGTGTATTTACGTATTTTTGCAGGGAGTTGATCAATTTTACAGTCATGAACGGTGTATGTATACGGTTCTGGCTAACCCTACCTATCTACATCATGAACACCACTAAAATGTTCAGCCCTAGCCACTAAGTATTAAATAACACCATAAATCAAAACCTGCCTCCTTATGCGCACTACATCAAATTTTAATACATGCGTGCTCCGACTGCTAACGTGTGTCGTCCAACCTTTCATGCACGCACTGTCGACCACAGGTGGGTGCGGCTCTTCAGCTACGACACCGGCGAGGAGCTGGACTGCAACAAGGGGCACCACGGCCCCGTGCACGCCGTGCGCTTTGCTCCCACGTATGAGATGTACGCGTCTGGGTCGGAGGACGGCACCATCAGGGTGTGGCCGATGGGGGGAGCCACAGAGAACGGAGGGGGCAAGTGAGGTTGCCGTGGCATGCTTGAGGTCTGTGCTGGGATGCAGCCCAGTATCGTGCGGCATTCATAGCGATGACAGCTTTAAAAAGGTTGGCTTCCTTCGTCTTGGGAGGCGTCAGGGTCGGGTGAGGTGGGGGGGGGGAGGGTTTGGAACTGGGGCTGGAGAGTGTGAGAAATTGCAGCGGAGGGGCTGTGTTGTTGTGCCAGCTTCAGGGCCATTTGGCGTCCAAGAAGGTTTGCTTACTGTTTAAAGATAACCTGACCTGTTCCTGGGCTACTTATGGTCTCTCTCTCTGAAGGTCCCTCTAAAGGTCTCTCTGAAGGTAGGCTGGAAACTTTGACGGCGCTAGTTGTCTGGCGGCTGCTCGTAGTCTGGCGGCTGCTCGTAGCCTGGTGGAGCTGCAAAGTGACGATTTGTCAGGGGAGGCAGCCAAAACGGGCTGGTGTGCTCAAAGACGGCTGTGTGTGCTATGTGCTATGTGTAGACGGCTATGTGTGCTATGTGCTTTGTGTGCTATGTGAGGCAGCCGAAACAGGCTGGTGTGCTCAAAGACGGCTATGTGTCGGAGAGGCTTTCAAGAGATGGAAGGATGAAGAATGGCTGCTCAGTGGCAAGGCAGTGGAAAGGATGAAGAGGATTGGCGAGTGAGAAGGGAGGACCCCAGGGCTCAGGCTGTTGGGGTGTTTTCGTAGGTTGCTCTTTCCCTTGAAGCCGCCTGCGTGCACGTGATTCTTATCAGATGCAGCGGTGTGATTGAGGCAGTAGATGTGTGTGTGTGTGTGTGTGTGTGTGTGTGTGCGCGTGCGCTCGTATGTGTGAATATTTGCATAATATTGTGCGGCTGGCATGCATGGCCTATACATATATCAGCTAGCCCCCATCGGTAGCTCTGTGTTTAGATGTGCAGATGTGTATACCTAGCTCTCTTCAGTACGTTTTCTCGGGTTGCTCAGCAGCGATGGCTTTTGCAATGGTAGTGGTACCTCTTACTGGCCCTGGCTACCTTTTGCTGTACATTGCCGTACATTGACACTCCTTCCTTTTCCACCTCAATCCTTCCCTTTTGGCTTCGTCAAAAATCCTTCCTTTTCCCTCCTCGTTCTTCGCTTTCAGCTTCTGAAAGTCCTTTTCATATAATCACTGACTTGGAACGGTCGCTGATATACTCTCATATGAGCAGTTCATTTCAGCTTGTACTTAAAACTATGGCGGTGCTGGGTGTAATTATTGTGCACGATGGTCATAGCCCATAAAAATATGCAATCAAATGAAATGTTAGAGTGGAGCGCAATAGATGACAGGTGGTCCCCACATTTAATTGATGAATTTTGCAGGTTGGACAAACTGCTGCTTATAATGCAAATTTGTCACTCGTTTGCCATGCTGCTAGCTAGGCAGACAGTAGATGTTTCAGCCTGTTGTTCATGTAAAAGCGTGTTGTGCTATTTCTTCAAGACGCGCTCCAAAATAGTCATGCCCAATGCCTGTTTGTTGGCCTTGCTCGATGTTTTTTATATGCTCTGACGCGCAAGCGTCTTGCCAGTTGTATCTTGACTGTAACTGTCTCGCAGAGTCTTCTTTCAAGGTCTACAAGGTTTACGAAAAGAGGCCTTCAGTCAAGCAAGTCAGTGCGACTGCTAGCCTGCTTATAAAAAGCGAAGTTCACAGAGGGAAAAATGAAGCATGAGCGTTCTTTCATATCCTGTCGTGACAGCTCATGGTATTGCTGTCTTACGCCGGCAGCATGGGTTTCAGACAAAGTACTACAGGTGTTCAGTGTCTTAACTCCCAGCGTTAAGATCTTGACAAATAACAGAACGTACACCTCATTCTGAACATGCTCGTCTTATCCAGAACACTGGTCACAGAATATGCGAGATCTGTCATCAAGCCACGCTGCTGCCTCCATTCTCAAGCCGCGCACGTAAGCGGAAGCAATCTACTAAATGCGCATAACATTGCTTGACTAGATCAAGATGATTATACCGTGGTACAGTTCATTAGTAGAACAAGGGTGTGATCATGAAAAATGTGGCGGAGCCTGCGCTGCATTGAAGTTGTACCTAATGTAGGGAGAGCGATCCGGGGGGGGCACTCCCTCTGCACCCCACTGCTCCTGCAAGTGCTGGACGCGGGTCCTCTCCCGGGCCCTCGCTCGCCTGTCCTCCCGGGTGCTGTGAAGCTGCTGCTACAAGCGCTGCTAGCATGTTGGGATCAGTCGGCCTTCTACCACACTCAACAACACCAATGAAGAAGGGCTTAGAATATGATGGGAAACATTCTAAATATATGATAAAAACACCCGATTAAATCCCGGGGGGAACAGTGACACGCGACCCCTTGGAGTCACGAGTGGAGGGGGGTTTGACCGGGGTGTTCCGGAATTAGCGCAAGATTAGCTTCTATGTCATACAATGTTTACACTCTAAGGTGGCCTGGGATGCTCAAAGCCCTATTCTTTTAGTCAAACTTGACTACGCCCCAGGCAGGGTGCTCCGCCCCAAAAAGGATGGCAAACTAGGTGCTTCACCTCTGCGGTAAAGAAAAAGAAAAGAACAAGAACGCAGATAGTGTAAACATTACCGGCATGGAAAGGAAAGGATGTTGTTTTGTGCTCTGCACCACCCAATGGATGCAGAGACATACAACATCCGACCTGGAGAATAAAAATAAGAGGAGTTTTTCAGTGGGAGTCAGGCAGAAGCCTGCACACCACCAGGAGTATTGCTCAGATATTCAATATCTCCGCCAAGCCCCCCCATAAAGGTGTGTTTAATGTCTCTTCCCTCTCCACGCGAGAAGGAAGCGACGGCTCAAGCAACGGTCAAACTCCATTTGTCCCTGCATTTCCAACTTGTCCAACTTATTTGTGTGTGTGCAATGTGCGTGGGTTTTGCTTTTATGAAAGGTCTTAACAATGTTTCAGAATGCGTCTACTTTGGTGAACCAACGTCTACTCTTTGATATGTTTTTGCCTACTTTTCTCGTGTCTTTAAGGTTGACATTTTCCAGTTGCGTCACAGCCCTTTTTTACTTGGTTTGTTTTGAGGTTTACCTCGTTCTCATAGGTTGAGCAGCCATTCCAGGTTAAATGCCTTTGAGATCCAAACTAAACTAAACAGACAAGAATATAGGGAAGTCAAGCTTCACGTGATCCTCGTTGGAGCTATGGGGATCATCTACAAAGACTATACAGACAAACCTCTGGCAGACCATAAGACTAAAAAACTGACACACAAACTGAATGAACAATCCATCAGACATGCACCTGCACTCATAAAAACAAGGTATGCACTGCAATATAACACAAGCAACAACATTCAAGGTTTGGGTCTGGGTGCTACGGCACACAACCCCCTGACCCACACTAATTTCTTTCTAATTGTTTGCGCGGTGGGGGGTTGCCTGGTGCGGGCACCTAAGTAACCTCCTCCCTTAATCATGCTGGCTGTGTCATCACTACCAGCAAAGTCTTTTCTGTCCTTTTATTTTCTTGATTACAGTTACAGAATGATGTGGCAGCCTAAATTACAACATTCCAGATCAAATACAAGGTCGGACGCAACACAGATGATCATATGATTACAGGTTCAAGTGCAGTCCGAGCTTTAAAGGTTCTGCACACTGATTTGCAACAGCAGTGCAAGGTCACCTAACCTACGTTGGCCGGATACGCACGTGCTGTGCACTGCCTGCGTACATTTTCCTAACTTTCCTACAAGCAAGGGCACCCTTACAATGCACAAAACGAACATGTTTATTTATATTATATTGCGGTTCTTACAAGTACTCTAGATCGAGGAACATCGGCGCTGTTACTTGTGAAATAAACCACGCAAGTAGTTAAGAGCATCTGTTACACCATGCGCTGCGTTAGCTATTCAGCATCAATGTACACCTGGGTGACATCTATCCCTGGCTGGACCCAGCTTTCATTCCACACGAGTGGGTATGATGTTTTGGCAGGAGCAAAGCTCGCTGCATATATGGCATGATACTTGCTGCCAGGCACCTGCAATGTTTGGTTTTTAGGGTAGAGGCTACTTTTGTCATCCTTGCATGTCTCAATACAGTTTCTATGACAATAATTCAAGTGGCTGGTTGGGCACCTGCAATGTTTGGTTTTTAGGGTAGAGGCTACTTTTGTCATCCTTGCATGTCTCAATACAGTTTCTATGACAATAATTCAAGTGACAAGAATTCAAGGCATGTGCCTCTTGAAAAAGTGTTTTTTATGTCAAGCGCGTGGTTACGGGAATAGCAAGAAATCCCTTAAATGTTGATGCTTTGTAGGCGCTGTTATCATACCCACTGCTGCATGCACAAACCTCTTCCCCTCAGCAATATGAAATATGAATTGGTGGGGATTACATGAGCACCGGATTGGGGTTGTTACTAGGGTTCCTAACTCGCTCCTACGTCACCAAACCTCGTGCTCCTCCCTTTCTATCTGTTGAAGGTCAACAGCTGGCGTACATTACCACATGTTAATCAAAACTTCACTATTTTTTTGCGCAAACTTTTATTCCACCTACCTATCTCTCTACATGGAAACCACATCTTCTTCAGGCACCACACGTCGTCTCTTCTATTTGTGCACCGCCTCATTCAGTGCAGCAATGTTGGCCTCATTTAATACACACAGTGACTGCTTTGGTGATCCCACCCACCTGTCTTTTTGCAGGATTTGGAAAGAACCACGTCCGATTCAGGCCTTTGTCGTTTGCCTCCAAGGCACCAGTGAAAGACCAGCCACTTCCGTCCCACACCTCCACCCTGGGAACAAAAAGAAACGGGGTTTGTTGGTCAGGACGGTATGCAAAAGTACTAGGCTATAGAAAGTGTAAAAAGTCAAAAGACGGTACACAATTGTATGTGAATAAATTCTTACCGAAGAAGCACAATACCGTGTACGTACATTCACATGCATGGTACTGGCCGGCTGCAGAAAGGTGCCTTTTGCACCAGATTAGTTTGTCAGGATTTGTGGTCGTCTTCATACTCTTGGTCACGTTCTTGCGCGGATGCTTAACACACCTCTTTGTCCCCCTTTATTCTATTTCTTCTTCCTCGTGTCATACCCTTACAGTCTTGCGTTAACAGGACCCCCTAACATACCTATTATGGTATTATGATTGGCTTTGCAATTGCCTTCTACACTCATCAAAACCTGTGCAAACACCCCTCCTCCTTTGTACCCTGCTCTCCTCCCTTCTTCATACCTTTTCAGCATGGCCTCAACAGGAAAAGAAAAGAAAAGAAAAACTACGCAGGCAGTGAAAACCACTCCCCACATTAATTAAGGAAAAGGAGCCACTTTGGTACCGAGTACCGTAAAGCTCCTCCACCGCGAAAAGGAAAGGAAAATCAACGGGGATCAGGAGGGTTGCAGGCTTGGCCTGAAACTGGCTCCCGATGAGAGTTGATAACAGTACTGGAAAAGGCACGTCTGGTATGGACAAGTTTAGCAGCAAAGTTCACAGAGTGCACATGGAGCTTGGAGGCAAGCTTCTTATCTCTTCGAGAATCGAGACCCGGTTCCTTGAAAGGCTTGAGAGTGTGAGTGTTGTAGATGGTGCCGCCCGCACCCAAAAGGATGATGTGGAGAGTAACGGAGGCTCCTTAAAGAATGTTGCAAAGGTCTTTGTGCTGTTCCTTTGCGGCGTTCAGCTGGTTCTGAGGTCTGGTGTCCTCACAGTACTTGATCTCGACAAGGTGGATGTCACGCCAAGATTTGCTGAGGTCTTTAAGTCGGTGCTGCCTGGGGCTGGTGGCTCTACTGGTGGCTGGCGGTGCTGCTGAGGTGCTCCCAGTCTCCCTCAATTGCCCCCTGCCACTTCGAAGAACCCACCCCCCTACATTAGTTTGTTGTTTTTGTGTGTTTGCAGCGATGGGAGTAACCAGCACAAAATTTGGGCGGCTGGAGGTAAATAGGTCTTTATCTGGGAAGCGGGGTGGGAAGAGCCATCTGGGAACAATTCTACTTTCGGCTGTTTCAGGAATCTGGAGGTATTGCATGGTCATCCATCCGTTGCTGCCTATATTTTTGGAGACAATGCATGATCCTAAGGAGCCTGTTTTTTTGATAGCCTTAAAGATCATGCGGCATGCTATGTTGTGTCTTTCGGTGATCATATTCCTTATTTGTGTGTGCTGGCACCCAGAAAGGATGTGCAGGGCACTGTCTACTTGAGGGCAGAGGGGGCAAGTTTGACTTGTTGAGAGTTTAAACGATACTGCATGTTTTTGATTATATAGGGTGCCTGTTCTGCATTTCATAATGATACTCTGGTCTTAAAGGGGACATCGGATGAAGTTAAGTAAGCATTACTAGCGGCTCCATTAGCATTGCCGTCCTTTATGAGGGTCTGGTAGTATGCATGGTAGTTCGCTTCAGTTTTGGCATTTACCAGTTTATGGAGAAAATGCATGTGCTTGAAGGGCGTTACGGTGGTTTGGTAGGTACCAAAGCTTTGGGGGAGGAGAATGGGTTATGTTTGTTGTATGGGTATATTTATGGATTTGTGTTTGGTTTTCTATGTCTTCTTTTGCAAGCCAGTGGATGTTGTAAAAGGGATTTCCCTCAGGGCCTGCTGTTCTGATGGAGGTGTCAGCAATGTCGGCGTAGGTGGTGGCTGACTTTTTAGCAAGGGCGTCGGCATGCTCATTACCAATAATACCGGCATGGGACTTTACAGAAGTTGATGGGCGATGGTGATTGGCGGATTGCTTTAGCTATGGATTGAAGGATCTCCTTGGATGTGGTGGCGATGGAGATTCGGGTGTGAGAGCTGTTATTGATTTGGTGCAGTGATGTAAGGCTGTTTGTGGCTATGTGTGAGTAGCCGTGTGTGACTGCAGCTGCTATAGCTGCTAGCTCTGCACGTGAGATGGTGTTGGTTATACCCATGCCTTTTGGGTTTACATAGTGGGAAACGTTTAAGTGAGGGCGATATACACCTGATCCGGTGTCTTGCCCCTCTTCATTCTTTTGGAGGCTGTCATCAGTGTAAGTCCAATCCCGCCAATCTTTTACTTTATGGGTTAGGTTTTGGCTGGAGCTGTTTTGGGGTGCTTCATCGATGTTACAATAGTCAGGTTGGTCAGTGCTTATCAGGGCACTTGTTTTATCTGGGCCTTCTGGGGCTTGAGGGTGGTCATTGTGTAGCTTAATTTGTTGAGTCCTAAGTGTTGTCCGGAACCTAAGGCTGTTTGGTAGGGATGGTTATGTATGTTTTGAATTTCCCACTTTGCCTCAGGGATTTCTATGGCAAGTTCTTTTAGCCAGTCTTTGTTGTGAGCATTGAAGCAGACCCTGCCCTTGGTGTTCCATATGGCAATGATCTGCTATTCCCAGGTGTGTTTGGAAAGTGGTATTTGTATGTTGTCCAGAAGGGCACTTTCGCATATTGGAGTTGGTCTGATGGGATGGTGCCCAGGAACTTACACATGTGTGGGTATTTGCGGCAGAGTGATGCATAGGGATTTGTGGTCATATCTTTATTCCATGAAGGGAGGAGCATGAATGTGGATGTTTCCTCTGTGCTGACAGCAGCAGAGTAAATGAAGTGTCTTGTTGCTAAGAGCATGGTGTTTTTGTGGTAAATGGGATGGCAGATGGAGAACCCAGAGAATCGGGAGGAGAAGGCATTGGTGTTTGCCCCAAACACTTTGTCCCTTGGGTGCTCACTCCAGTAATGGGGGAATTTGGGGTCATAGTCAAGGGGGGATGCCAATTTTTCTTTAGTGACCAGGCCCACTTCTGAAAGGCGGCGGTGATGTGGGAGGGGAGTATTTGTGCGAAGGAGTCTTTGATTTTCTTGTTTGTATGTTTAGAGGCAGAGATGTCTTTACGTGCAATGAGGCCTACAAGTATTGATGCAAAGCTAATGGGAGAAGGTTGGACGTGATCGTGTAGACCGCTGCGTTTTGACCTGTCAAAGGCCTTTCGTAGTATGTGAAGGCGCTCGGGAGTAAGCATACCTTTACACTTTCCGTCGACGTCATAAATACAGGCTACTGTGTCAGTGTACACTTCAGGAAGCATAGCGTCATCTGGGGAGGATAGGATACTCTTTTCTTGATTCTCCATGAGATCAATGGTTGTGATCCAGTACTCAAAATGCCCTGTGGCCGTAATGTCAGCCTGTGGGTTGGTGGGATGGATGTCAAAGCTAAATTTGTTTCAAAAATCGACATTGTAGGGTTGGTACTTGTTGCCCTCTTGGATGGCAGAGAACCCTTGTTTTTGAAGATCATTTCGGTGTTCATCTGGTGCAGGCTGAGTTAAGTTTGGTGCGGTGATATGCTCTTCAAACGTATTGAGGCTCTGCTTGAAGCTTTCACACGTGTTTTGTAGTTCCTCTGGCTCCCAGGTTGGGTTCCATGAAACTTCCAAAATCTCTCTTTTCTGAGAGTAGAGGATACGATTTTTCTTTTCATTTTGATTCAGATTAATACAGGCAGGGCAGGCCCATGAATCATTGGCATCAATAGCTTCCCTTTCAGTGGCGTTGCAGCAGCTTGTTTTAGGCAAGCATTGCCAGTGGTAGGTACGGTTGCAGACGTCACAGATGTACATGTCTTTAACAGGTGGGGAGAGGTCTGGAGATTCAAGTCCTAGATGGTAGGAGCAAGTTCGCAGCTTGCAAACTCAATTTGGCTCCGGGCAATAGTCTTACTGGATTTGGGCACTAGTCCATGGTTTAAAGAGGGGTAGGGCCCATCTTTCAATGTTCATAGGGGCATAGTAAGTGTGGAATTGTTTCTGTCTTTGGGGTGTATCATCTCTGTCTCTTTTCTTGGGGGTGAAGAACCTCCAATTATCTATGTGCAGGATGTCCATATCATCATAGTAGAGTGTGTTGATGGCCTCTGTGGGTGTCATTGAAAAAGCCTTATCCTTCTTGTACGTCCAGAGTTCTTGTTGAATATGCGTGGTGCGCAGGGGTGTCAGGTTTAGGCTAGGAAGGTTATGGGGTATATCGAGGACTTCACATCTTCTTTTCCTTTAAGGTCTGCGCTGTGATGATGGTGCTGGGTGGTCTGCAATCTCAAAGGTTGGGTTGTTTTGTATCTGGTAAGTTATCGGGTTGATGATATTGATATGCTGGGTGGGAGGAGTGATTATTTGTGTGGACGCTTGTATTGCATGGTGGTTGTGGCTAGTGATTTGTGAGCGTGTGGTGCGTTTGTTTGGCTGACTGTTTGTAGGCTGTTCAGTAGGCTGAATTACTATTTGTGAGTTTAATACAGCAGTGTCTATGATTTGAGTCAGGGGCGTACGTTGCTGACTTTCAGTTTGGCTGCGTGTCCTCTTTCTGGTATTGGGGAGGGCATCTTGTGTATGCCGTGCACGCTTTGCTTGTTGGTCTTGGGAGAGAGTGGCCAGTCGATTAGTGGGTGCAGGCTCAGAGAGGCAGGTAATAGCTGTAGTTTGTGGCAGCGGTATTGGCGATGTGCTTATAGAGTTGTGGTTCGTTTTTGATTGGTTGAATACCCTTTGTGAGTAGCGTTGTGAGCGCGGGGTTTTCGTTTGTGGTGAAGGTGGAGGCCCTTCCACCGTTATGGCGAGGAAGCGTTGTGTTTGGAGTTAGGATTAGGATTAGGATTAGGATTAGGAAAAGTCCTTCCACCGTTATGGCGAGGAAGCGTTGTGTTTGGAGAAGCTCATCAGTGCGGGATATATTGCCATGTGTTGTGTGTTTCCTGGGTCGAGCATTGGAATCTGTACATTGGGGGGTAATTTCTTTCAAAAATGAGGGTGTAGGTACGTTAAGTGCAACATGACCTTGAGTTTCTGTTTGAGGTTCGGTTGTGATTGTAGAGGAGGCAGGGGATGTTTGCGGCTCTAAGTCGGGCATGTCAAAAGCAGAGGATTGATTGGGTGTCCATTATCTGTTGATGGATCTGTGTGTGTAGGTGCTGGGCCTCTGATAAAGTTGTTTGTAATGGGGTGCCTGTAGTGTGTTGCTGAGCGTGGCTGTGGTGCGGGTGTTGTGTAGATGGGCATAGTTTGTTGGGTTTGGGTGTTTGCGGGATTTAGGGGCACCTTTTCGTGAGCCGATGTGTTATTGTGTGTCTAGGAGACCTGTAAAGGAGAAGTTGTTTATTTTTCGGTAATTAAGAAGGATAGACTATTCTGAATTCCTTTCTTAAAGTATTTGTGCAATTAATGTTGGGCTTCGTTCTTGTGTTCCAGGCAGGTTAGCAATGGCAGCAGCCTATTTGGGGCTATGATGTGCTTTTTAAAAATTCGAGTGTATTTGTTTTTGAGTTGTTTCCCGGAGACAATCCTCAACAGGAACCCCTATCGTACCAGTTGTGGTTGTTAAAATCATGGTTGTCCTCACTCAATGTATTTCTGTGCCCACGCTCGCCACCCCTCTTTGCCTCCCCCCCTTGATCCATTGATTTCCAGCTGGGTGTACCTGTAACACAGAACAGAGGAGGAAGTAGTAAAAAGGCAGGGGTAAACGGGCGCGCCACTGAAAAACGAAGGGATCTGTCTTAAAAGGGGGCAAATCAGGGAGGGCAACTCAGGGATGCTTAGCAAGACAGAGAAAGACAAAAGGATTAAGAGAAGTAGGTACATGGGAAGGCTGCCAGGGAGAGTTACAGCAAAAGACCTGCACACACCTTAGCCGTGAATTGGCACCTATTTGCTCAGCATGAGGTGCAAGAAAATCAAAGACTGCTGCCTTTTTTGCAGGGCTGACACATTTTGTGTTGTTATCGAATTGTTTCGCTTGCACAGCAGCGCTGCAAGAACGTGAACAAGATATGAATACTTCCTTCCACCCAATGCTGCACCTCAGAGGTGCGTGCCTCACCCACGTGGGTGTAGGTTTGTGCACACCCCACCCCCATGGCTGGCTTCCTCTTTATTACCACGCCGTCATGGATTAATAGATCCAGATGTACGAGGACGCATGTGATGAAAGAGATTTGAGTCTTCGAGATGTTGAAACTCCTCCTTCCTGACTGCCCCTTCTCCCTGTCTGATACTTTTATTCTCCCCGCCTGATGAACGGATTCTCCCTGTCTAATCACTGACCCTCCCTGTCCCATCTTCTGATCTCTCTATCTGAGACCCCTCCACTCCATGCCTGCTTTGCAGAAACTTCACCTGCTCATTTCAGTAGCTAAGCGCTCGTGTCTCTATTTCCAATTCTTACTTGGGGTGCTAACACCGCTGGCTTGCGTTTGTTTTTCCTTGTCTTTTCATAACACTGACCCCTACCTGCTACTCGAGCTGGAATGCCGACGGAGCGGCAGGCGTTTACCAGGAAAATGGACAGGCCCGTGCAGCTGGCATGACCAGCCTCAATCACCTGTGATTCAGTTTATGGAAGGGCTGAGAAAGCAGTACACCGTGTTGTGCCAGTCTTTGAAATGGGTTGAAATATAAGAAAGAAGAATTGACCTGGGAAGCTTAGCACACTGATTGCCTCGAGGCGACACTCCCTAGAGAGAGGCTTAAAAGCAGGAAGCAATAAGAAAGACAGTTACAAACTCAGAAAGCAGGAAGCAGCAGCCTTAAGCACCCAGAGAATATAGTAGTGGGCAGCACAAGTAAGAAGAGCAAAGAAATGCAGGGAGCAGGGAGCAAAAGAAAGGGCAGCTCAGGACCCCTAGACACAATCACTTTGTGGGAGAGAATATTTTAATACCTGTGTGGCTTGTCTTTTTGCTACAGTGCTGCTGTGAGCTAAGTTAGACATAACACACACCAGGTTAGCTGGAAGCGTTTACTTGCATACAACTTGTAGCTGGAAGCGTTTACTTGCATACAACTTATGTGTAGGTTTGGCCAAAACCGTTCATGTACACCGCATGTGTTGAATGGTGGCCTCCCTGCTACAACCACCGTATAAGTAATAAATAATGGCGTCTCTGCTAGAAACACCGTATAAATAATGATGTCTCTGCTAGAAACACCGTATAAATAAGGATGTCTCTGCTACAACCACCGTATAAACTATGATGTCTCTGCTAGAAACACCGTATATACATGGTATAAATTGTGATTTCCCTGCTAGAAACACTGTATATACAATATGCAACGTATGTATGTCCGAACGTACAGTTTTGGCCAATCCTACAACTGTGAACCAATGCATTGCGATATCCCAGCAGGAACACAGTAACACCATACAAGGATTACAAGGTTTACAAGAAAAGGCCTCAGTCAAAGCGTGTGACTGCTAGCCTGCTCATAAAGTTTAAGTTCATGTAGAAACAAATTCTGGTGCAAAAAAGTAAAAACATCCTGTGCTCTTGCCTCTGACAATAAGGACTCATATCTCCTGCAAAGAGACACTTTATGGGGGTGTGTGCAGTGTAACACCATACACAGTAACACCATACACGTACTTAATGTGGGGAGTGGGTGTTTCACTGTCCGTGCAATGTATCCCTTTCCTTAGCTTCATCTTTTCTTTAGCACCATAACACCACGTACCGTGCAAGGTTGTGGCTGACCCTGAAAGTGCAATCCTTTCTACTCTGCACCCGCGTGGCTCCAAACCCTTGATATGAGAGGGGAGTAGGCTCACGACCTGTGCTTCTTCCTTATTATCACTTAACAAAAGATGCAAGACACATGCGGGATCCTACTTGGAATGGACTCAGGATCTCAGGTGTCTGGTCAGGCAGGAATGAGATGCTCCAAAGATTCCAAATGCTGCAATCACAGCATGCACGTGAGTGTGTGTGTGTGTGTGTGTTATTAGCGTATGTGTGCGTATGTGTGTATGTTGTACAGCTATGATCTTAGCATATTTCACAGAGACCAGAGACCCATACTGTCCAGCCCTCCCCTGTCATGCCTCATTAATGTGAACCTTAAATAGTTTCATGCACATCTTGTTCTTTGGTACAGTTTCAATGAATGCGGGGAGTGCTCTCATTGCCTTTCTAGTGCCTGTCTCCCCTTTCCTTTGCTTCTTCTTTCTTTGGTGAAGGCAGATGGGCAAAAGTCAAGCGTAAGGCACTGTACCTGAAACCTTGTAAACCTTAAACCTTGTAAACCTTGTAAAAGTAAAATGCAAGGCACTGTACCTTAAACCTTGTAAACCTTGTAAAAGTAAAGTGTGAGGCACTGACCTACCCACGATTAAGAATCAGAACAGCTTCTGCGAGACTGCTCGCTGACGACACCATTGGATGAAACAGGTGAGAAAAAAGGGGTCGCCAATCGTCCCTCTTTTCATCTGCAAAGCATTTGCGTTTGCAAAATTACATCGTCCGTCAGAAGAAACAGGTAACAAGAGAAGAGGGGTCGCCAGTCGTCCTTCGTTTTATTCGTACAGCATTTACAGCAGTGCATCGTTGGAAGAAATAATAGGTGAGAGCAGATGGGTCTTCAATCGTCCCTCCTTCCACCTGCGATTACGATGATTTGTACAAAACAAGTCAGATCCCAACCAGATCTGCGCAACATTCGTTGTATGCGCAAAATATCCTGGATGGGGGCATTAAAGAACGCCGAAAAGCAGCCTAGCAAAGAGGAACCGCTGGCAGACTGTGCCTGCCCCCTGCTTGCAGTGTGCTGACTTTCTTTCAGCGCAGGCCATGCTTAGGCCATGTCTCCATCCATTTTTGCCTCAGCATTTGCAGCACAATGCACCACACGCAGTATGTAGACGGGTGTTGAGAAGCAATAGAATTTCAATCCAGCCCCGCACCATGTTGCAGGGGCTGACTGGAATGATCAGGACAGCCACTGTCTTTCGACCAATGTTAGCTTCTCGGTCTGGTACGTAATGTTCAAACATGTTGCTGCCCAGGGATCCCTGTACCCGTGGATACCTAGAACACCGCAGGTCAGAACATGGCATCAGAACATGGCACCGCACGTCACTGAAAGCTGGTTGAAGATAACGAGGCTTTTCAGCTGGGTGAGAGCAAAAGTGTCAGCCACGTAGAGCCGTCCTATCACTACAGGCATACAGCGAACACCACTTTTCAGCAGGCGCATGGCGCAGTGATGAATTCGTTTCCTTGGTCAGCGCTTGGAGTGCTACCGGTGCTTGCGCACAATCTCTTAGCATCCAAGTGGCGTGCTATGTGCTCGACACTACCCAGGTATTTTGCCATGGCTGTATTTACTTGGCCTTTTTATAACAGCTGCCTCTTGCTAGCCATGGTACTTCTAACCGCCGTGTGCATGTTTAAAAAGTGGCGCTCTACGTGAGTGGGATGTCACCTATAGGTCTAACCTTGGAGAGTATGTTTGTCTGCACACTGGCAAACATATGCCTGCATCATATAACTGCCGCCAAAACAGCAGGCAAGTTAGTAAGGCACGGAACGGAACCTAGGAAAAACTTTGGATAACTATGAATACCGCTCCATACAAAATTACATGAAGGAATGACACAGCATAGCAAATCTGTGTTGCACATCCATACAGCCTCCACTGTTCTTTGTCACTTTTGGCCTTCTTGCAAAAGAAAACGTCTTGGCAGAGCTGGAATAACTCATGCGCAGCCGCATTCATGTGTTGCACTTATCCCGTGGGATCCCGTTAGAACATTGAAACACAAGTGTGCTTAATCCCCTCATCCTTACATCTCACCTAGCGAAGCGTAGGGCAACACAAAGTTAAGGAACAGGCTCCATGGAACAGTCGCTGACCAGCTGGTTGCTGCTCTTGCCTGCATAGGGAGGTGTCATATTTGTAGGGTGTTTTGTTTCCTCTATGTGCTGCACTATTGTTGCTGACTTGAACTCACAAAAGAGGCATTAAGAAGTACAGCACATACCTTCAAGGCGAGGTCTACGGTCGTTGAGAGATAGTGGCTGTTGAGAGAGTGCCGGTCAGACTCTGCGATATGATGATGAATGGCTCAGTATATTCTCCTTTCTTGGTCACCTAAGTTGCTGCTTTCCATTTTCCGTATAATTGATGAACTTCCTTAACTAAGACGATAGCGTGCAACAGCGCAGTTTCGTGTGTGTGTGTGTGTGTGTGTGTGTGTGTGTGTGTGTGTGCACTCGTCAACGCAAACAGGACGCAAATTAACTGTGCTCACCTACCCGGCATATTTTGCAACAGGAACTTCATGCTGGATTCTCGCTGCTCAGGTGTGAATGCCCTCATTTCATTGTGAGGAGCTCCCTCCCGCGCTGGCTCTGATGCGGACGTGGAGCATAGGAGCAAGCATGTGATGATGACATGCGGGGCAGCGCCTCTCATTTGCCAAACCCAAAGTAGCAAGATAGATAATAGACTGGTTTGAACTCAACTTTAAAAACTTTATGAAACCAGCAGTAGCAGCTTTTTCCTTTGTTTGTGTGTGTGTGCAAGCATGCTTTGACTGAAGCATGTGAAGGAGGGCCTTGAGCATGTCAGCAGGCCAAGCCCTGTGCAACGCTGTGCTTCAGAATGATATTGCCAAGGCCAGCTCTTTGATTAAAGAAGGAGAGGCAAGCCTGCACGCCTTGGTCAACTGGTCTGACGAGGAGGTGAGCCTGTGTTGCATGTCCACTCATGTGCACATGATGGTGTGTGCGTGCGTGTGTGCATTTGGGAGGTTCAGTGTGGTTGCTCGATTGTATACACTTGTTTGCAAGAGTGTGTGCGTGTATGTGAGTGTGTATGTGCGCGTGTTCACGCATGCACGCGTGTTGCCCATGTCGCACACTTGGCAGACAGGGACACCGCCTTTGTACATCGCCGCCTTCCAAGGGAATGCTGAGATGATTGCTCTTTTGCTACGGTGTGGCGCCAACGTAAATCTGGCACGCAAAAAGGTTGGTAAGGTCCTCCTGACGCAAATACTTGCACACGCATACACATACACACACATACGCACACACACACACACACACTCACACACATACGCACACACACACACGTGCGCACACACACACACATACATACATACAAACGCACACACGATCGTACAAAGCATGCATAGCACGCGGAGAGCGAGGCAGCTAGCTGTCACTTGACGCGGTTTATGCTTGCTCAAATGCCCAAAACCCTTTCTCAACTCTCTGGTCTTTCAGGACAATGCCACACCCTTATTCTGTGCGGCAATGTGTGGGCACCTGATGGCATTGGAAGCACTGTTGAATTGCCCAGAAATAGACCCTGAAATGTGTATGGAGGTGCGTATGTGTGTGTGCGTGTGTGTTGGTGGGGATTTGGTGTGAGCACCTATTTGAAGTCTTTCCTGAATACATGATGGTTTGTACAATTGTACCAACGTAGTTGCATGTTTTCTGTGTTCGTATGATGCGCATGCCGCTGTGGCGCCGATGCAGATGCTGCATTACTTCCACTTATATGCAGTCAAGATTGTTGGATAAGAGCAATGAAGTTGTAAATCCTCTGCAATAAAACACATGACCCCCTCATGGCATTTCCCGCTCTCACTCAAACACACATACACACACACGCACACACACATACACATACACACCCGCGCACTCAAACACGCACATTCAGGCTGAACACCCAGATCATTTCACACACGGACACACACACATACACACACACAAATAGCAGGGCGGTTGCACCCCTGCTGGTTGCCACCTCGAACGACCGTGTGGACATTGTCAAGGCGTGCTTGAACAAGGGCGCCTCGCCAGACAAAGCGGACGAGGTAGGTGACAGGAATAACCATACGTACCTGTTTTCTCCCATCTTCCCTAAAAATATCTTATGAGAATGATTTGATCACCGCCATCCCCCAAAAACGTCAATTAGGGGCGGTGATGTTATGTACGTACAGTAGGCAAGAAAGGGACCATAAAATCAGATTATGTGTGAAGAGTACACAATGTGTGAAGCACACACAATGTGTGAAGCATACACAATGTGTGAAGCACAAGGGTACTTTTGCCAGACATAGCGAACAAGGCAGGTGACTTGTAACGAAACTAAGCAAAAAAAAAGACCGTGAAACCGAAGGTAAGGCTTGATACGCGGATAAAGGCACTTTTGGCGGCAGTGGTCGAGGTGGGCGACAGTACAAGGGAACACAAAACATGTATGGGTTTTTGACATAGACCTGGAAGATTGGGCGGCTCGTACGGGTTTTGAGGGGCTCCTTGTCCTTTATAACTGAGGGGAGCTGCTTTCGCTGCCTGCGTTTGTTGTTCCTTTTTTTTGTCGTCAAGCAACTTGTGTAGGTGAATTACTTTTGCCTAAACAGAGTAGGAAACTCAATGCAGAAATTTTGGGATTTATCATCAAAGTAATTCAGATGATTCTGAATCCGATCAGAGTCATCGTAGAGTGCCCCAGTAACCCTTTTAAACAACCATCCATCAGTTAGATTACCCAAAACTCCTGCTGCAGAGTGATGGCATAATACCTACTCACGCCCTCTAATCGTGTCTCAATGTTACAAGACCTTGATCGTGTCACAATGCTATACAACAAAGTGTCACAATGTGTTACAATGCTACAAATATGTGTCACAATGCTACACAACAAAGTGTCACAATGCTACAACATGTTGTATATACAACAAAGTGTCACAATGTTATACACAACAAAGTGTCACAATGCTACAACAATGTGTCACAATGTTACACAACAAAGTGTCACAATGTTACACAACAATGTGTTACAATGCTACAACAATGTGTCACAATGTTATACAACAATGTGTCACAATGTTACACAACAAAGTGTCACAATGCTATACAACAAAGTTCACAATGCTACAACAAAGTGTCACAATTCGCAATGCTACAACAAAGTGTCACAATGCTACAACAAAGGGTCACAATGCTATACAACAATGTGACACAATGCTACAACAAAGTGTCACAATTCACAATGCTACAACAATGTGTCACAATGCTATAACACCTTCCTATAGCTCAATCTAAAATCGTATCCCTGCCTTCACCCCCTGCCCTGTCATACTCAGGATTGGCCAGAATCCTATATATACACCGTGTATGACATATATAACCGTGTATGATTGTATATCTGGTGATTTCACTGCCAAAAATACCTCACATACACCGTGTATATATGGTATATATATGGTTCTGGCCAAAACCCTAGTTATCCTCCTTGTGGCTTACCTCTTCTTGTTTGATCCAACAGGCACAAATCTCACCAGGCACACAAATCTGCACAAATCTGCACAAATCTGCCACATCTGCCACATCTGCCACATCTGCACAATTTTGCACAAATCTGCCAAATCTGCACAAATCTGCACCAGGCACACCAATCTGCACCAATCTGCACAAATCTGCCCACTGTTTGTCGTGCCATTCGTGTGTTTTGTGTTCTTCATATGTCAGTGCATCACAACCACCCCGTTGCGTGACCCTCTATCAGTTTCCTCTTGTTGGTTGGTCACCGCAGGCAGGGATATGCCCGCTATTCGTTGCGGCTGGAGGTGGAAATTTAGAGCTGCTACAGCTACTTATTGATAAGGGCCCACTGCTCGACCAGCAAAACAAGGTGAGCATGAAATCGTTAATCAGGCGCTCGCACGTATTAAATCAATTTGTTCAATTATGGGATAGTTTTTATGCCGGAAATCGTTGGTGTCTTCAACAATTATAGATGATGTGTGATTGGACGACATCCAGTAGAAGGATTTTGAACCTGAGGTGTGTAAAAGGTGCTGGTCCAAACGTTGGTTTGTACAAAGACGAATTTTAACCTGAGGTGTGTCGTAGAAGGTGCTGGTCAAAACATGCTGAGCAGTCCAGTGTCTACACCCTGGCTGTGTGTGTCTGTATGTGCGTGCATGTGTGCAAATGTGTGTGTGTGTGTGCGTGCGTGTGTGTGCGTGTGTATGCGTGCGTGCGTGTGTGTATGCGTGTATGTGTGCGTGCCTTACCTCACTGCTCTCCTCCAGTTATTTTTTTGCTCCTCCACAACCATGTGCACATACTCGTGTGTTGATGGTTTGCTTAATAGTGCCTCAGCCGATCAGCCAAACTACCTGGCTGAAGGTCACCCCCCATTGTAACCATTGTAACCATTGTAATAGTGCCTCCTTCACCTGAATATATGAAAGAAAAGTGCACCCCCCGCTCAGTTTCCCGTCTATTTCCCAAACACCATCTCACCTCTTTCAAGTGATTTAAATTGCATTGCCTTATGTGCCCCACCGTGATTTCAGGAGGGCTGGCCTCCATTAGCTGCCGCCTGCCATAGGCAGAAACTAGACGCAGCAAAAATGCTGCTACGTGCGGGCGCATCAGTCGACGTGATTCCGTCGGTAAGTGTTCTTTGGCTACTACCTGGTACATTGCTGATATCATCTCAGCCTATTGAAACTACTGAAATGGTGAAAGTGCTTTGTGTGTGTGAAGGTCAACAGAATAAAAAGGTCACAACTCCTGCGCCAGCTTCAGATCAAGAAGAGTGCATGAAGGTCAACCCATTACCTCTTACTTTCCAGCAGGGAAGCTGGGAGAAAAAGCTGGCCAAGAAATTAAGAAAACAGGTTCAATGATGAGAAATATTCGAAGAACACGAAGTGCAAATGCTGTATGGATGTGGAGCAGGGCGTTCTTGACTGCATCGCTCTGACCTGACAGAAGGATGTTAAAGTTGATGTTATTCATTTAAAGAAGAAACGCAGCTCTGCTGGTGCTTGTCCGGAAGAGGGTCACGTGTGGTACATGGCAGCAACAAATGATGTGCTGATGAGATACCGGTTGCAGTTGATGCAGTAGGGCGTGACTAGGGTTTTGAGAAGTTTAGTACTGAATGTGCTGAGAGTATGACTTTGTTGTGGCAATGAATCATCCTGAACATGGGATATGATTTATTAGCAGGCATTAAGGGAGGAGCTCACTACTACGCACGCGCCTGCAACCCATTCAACTGAAACAACAGATCAGCCTCACATTGATTCTCCACTGCATTGCAACTTGCGTTTTATCATTGCTTGCTCTTAATAATATCCAATGCTGCTTAAAATGCATTGCAATTTGCAATGCAAGCTTGCAGGCTGAGGATGTGGACGATCCAGGCTAACTTTGATGATGGGTAGTAAGGGTGTTTTTTTACATAAGGGTGTTTAAATAGTGTGTGTGTGTGTACCAGTGTGTGTGCTGTGTGTGTGCGTGTATGTGTGTGTAAGAGAGTGCGTGTGTGTTGTGAAGTGCATGTGTGTATGTGTGTGTGTTTGTACGTAAGTATGTGTGTGTGTGTATGTAGTGTGTGTGTAGTGTGTGTATGTGTGTGCGTGCGTGTGTGTATGTGTGTGTGTGTTTGTACATGAGTGTGTGTGTATGTGTGTGTGTGTGTGTGTGTGTGTGTGTGCGTGTGTGTGTGTATGTGTGTGTGCGTGTGTGTGTGCGTGTGTGTGTGTGTGTGTGCTTGTACGTGAGTGTATGTGTGTGCATGTTTGTACGTGTGTGTGTGTGTGTGTGTGTGTGTGTGTGTGTTTGTGCGGAATATTCATTCTTTTATCTGTATAAGCTCCTCCTCAAGCATGCGACGCGAATGATGATGCCTAATTGAACAATGCTAATTAATTGAGTGAACAATGTGCTTCTCAGTCCCAATTTCTAAGGGTGTCATGGCCCAAGATTGGTGATCCTTGTTAAATCTATATATATTATTCACTTTAAATATAACTTAGGTAAGTGCCTTTCAACTCAAGTGCAACAGGTTCCATCCCGGCTCTATCCGGGTTTCCGGGTGAACCAGTACAGGTACTACGCCAATGTTTGTCACGTGCAGGCCATAGCTCAGGAAATCCGCGCCCGACTTCCTACCGCATAGGTAAGTGCGCAGACAGCACCTTGCTGGCAATCGGAATTGGGGGTTATACGGGTGCTCGCGGGTTGTACGGGTGCTCGCGGGTTGTACCGGTGCTCGCGGGTTGTACGGGTGCTCGCGGGTTGTACGGGTGCTCGCGGGTTGTACACCTTGTTCTGGTGGCCACGTTGCGCGGTGGCCACGTGTACGCGCGCTACAGCGTATTGAGATTATGGGTTCTTTTTTTGTGTGCAGGTGGACGGATGCCTCCCCCTCAGAGCTGCGGTGACACCGATTGTGAGCTAACAGGTAAGGCCTGCTGGGAGGGTTGATGTAGTATAGTATGAAGCAGGCAACAACAAGTGTAATGTAAAGGAAGCCTAGCGAGCTGGAGCACAGGTGGCAGGCTTTACGACCAGCGGCCTGTAGAAACGGCAATCGTATGGCTTCAGGGAGGCAATGGGGTTAGTTGAATAGGCAGAAAGCTAAGTGGCACAACTTAGGGTTGCCACCTGTGGGGATAACTGGGCCCGATTTCAGGACATTTTGATTAACACACTTTAATGAGTTCAGCAACCTGCGCTAGTACCAGTCAGAGCAAATTAGAGCTCTGCCTTCGCACCACCTTGAGACCGTTTCCACCAAATAAGCTTGGCAGTTTCTCTGCCTCCACTCTGTCTGGTATAGAATCTCAATAGAAATTAGCGGCAAGCCTCTTGACAAAGTATTCAGGTCTAAATCATCCTTTGGACCAAGACAGGCGCATGATAAGAGCACTTCGTAATTCGGAGCTGAGAGGAGCGCCGGTGAGGCAAAAGTTTTCAACAGATGTAGCCTAAATTCCCAGTCGCAGCTCTCAAACTAATCAGGATAGTAATCAATACTTTGACATACGCCAATTTTTGTGTTACATGGAATAAAGAAGTGTTTACAACAAAACAGAGATGGCATCGTCTGTCGGATTACCCTTTCAGCAACGTTTTATCGTGGCTTGATCCTGCAGGTTTTGCATATGAATCCCTGCCAAAATAATGCACCATTTTGCTCAACGTTAACTTTTGCAATTGAAAATGTGGGTGACCAAAAACATCGCAAACCTCCTCAAGGCTGAAGGTTTCAACAGAGAGCAGAGCACATAGGAATGCCCATTTTCGTACAACCTGCCTCGCGATGTGTTAGTTTGGCCGGCCTCGCAAAGCCTAAATGCTTGCGAATAAATTGCACTGGTTATTTCGGCATCTCGCGATAAGTCGAAGCCGCATTTGTCAGAAATGTCCTGAAAATTTCCAAAACACATTTGTTGTCAAACACGCGCATAAGGGCACACGTGTACATACCTGAGCCTCAACGTTTTTGCCTTGTTTTGCCTTGGGTAGTACTGATTTACTAATCAATATAAAGAGGGGGACATTGAGACCCACAATTTAGGTCAGTTTCCCTTGATGGAAAATAAAACATTCTCATCTAGCTGTGACAAACCAGGATTTCCAGTCAGGAAGCTGTCGTCTGCGGCGTGAATTCCACTTTTCAAGGACCATTGTACTGTATCCAGCTGTTCAAATCGGGTATATATGGAGTTATGTGTTATGAACGGGCTTGTGCTCAGACTGTCAGACGTTACGGTTCTATGAGTATGGTACAGACCTTCGTTTTGTAAATGACGGCGTATTTTCAAATTTTGGCGACCGTACTTTACCGTCTAGACAATTAAATATGGTACGGTGTACGGTACGGTGCCAAGCTGGCACTGCCAATGCAAAAATGGCCTCAGAAAGGCCTCTCCACCCCAAAACCTCCCATTTCCACCTCCTTTACGCCACACAATGCTTCCCTGAACAACCCTGAGGCTGGGGCTGCATCAGCTCGGGGGAAGGGCCCAGCAGTGGCTTGCATGGAAACTTTAAGTTGGTACGGTACCATAAGTACGGTCAAAATTGCTCTAGTACAGCATGGCCGCACAAGTTTAGTTTAGTTTAGTTTGGATTACAAAGGCATTCAACCTGGAATGGCTGCTCAACCTATGAGAACGAGGTAAACCTCAAAACAAACCAAGTAAAAAAAGGGCTGTGACGCAACTGGGAAATGCTAACCTTAAAGACACGAGAAGAAGTAGGCAAAAACACATCAAAGTGTAGTCGCACAAGCCTGGTTATGAACCCGTGCAAATGATGAAACATGCGACTTTCTTGCTTGGTACATACCTGCAGGGGCACGCTGCATTGCTTGCAATGGACGGATGTGTGAGTGCTATGAGGAGTTGGAATGCGCAGAGTGTGGTAACGTTGTGTGTAGCAGGTGTGTCAATCGTGCAAGCAACGCTGACTACCAGCTGGGTAACTGGACTACCTATATCGATGACGACGGGGATGCGGCAACGGGGGACTGTTGGTGCTATGATTGTGCCCTAGACATCGCCAATGACCTGCCAGACTGGGGCGCAGTAGCAGAATTCTACGATTTGTGTCCTGACGATTATTCTGATGTCGAAGAGGAAGCAAAAGAGCAAACTGAGGCAATGGAGAGGGCTAAGGACAAGTTTGGCTAGGCACATACCTGCGCCCCTTTAGAATATATTTTGACAATACAGTTTGAAACTGTGATTGCTTTAACCAAGGTGCACTCCATAATCAGCACCACAAAAGCTGATTTTTTACACACAATTAAACACCAACTCCAACAGGTATTTTGGCACTAGCAAATACCAAACTCTCCCGCAAAGACATTCAAGCCACAATCGTGGACAAAACCCTAGGACCTCAGCTGATAATACCTCCGAGGATGACCTTAGTCCCACTGTTGCCATAAACGCTGTCAAATTTTTTTATGAACCTTAAATTGTGGCTGCTGTAAACAATGGTGCCTGTTGCTCCTAGCAGGATGATGCGAAAAAATTTGCGGTGTCCGAGTAAGCGAGGCGTTAGCAACTTGCTTATGTTGTTATCGTGCCTTGTAGGGGAAGGGTAAGGGTTACACAGCTATATCCGCCAGCGAGGGCGGTTGAGCTATAGCATAAAAAAGCCAGCTTCAAGAAGAGAAAGAGGCCAGACTGAACAAGACACCAGAAAAAGAAGCTAGAATAAAGTGTATAGAGAGAGAACGTTTGTGTTGAAGAAGCGCGAAGAGAAAGCATCAAGGAGACGAGAAGAAAGCTGTTGATATGTCTCAGGAAGTATGTACAAGAAGCATGGTCAGAAACAAGAAACCAGAGGCTGAGAGAGCCTCACAAAACCAGGAGTACCAAGAGAACAAGCGCAGCGAAGCAGA
>Ga0307947_1000551_pt1 | contig 26781 bp, 25 predicted proteins | sample OrgLakmetagen232_FD_201840 | JGI IMG/M metagenome (GOLD analysis project Ga0307947, IMG submission 201840) | Saline water microbial communities from Organic Lake, Antarctica - #232 | ecosystem: Environmental > Aquatic > Non-marine Saline and Alkaline > Saline | place: Antarctica: Organic Lake...
TGTCCCAGAGAGAGAGAGAGAGAGAGAGAGAGAGTGAGAGCGAGAGAGAGAGAGAGAGAGAGAGAGAGAGATGGATGGAGAGAGAGAGAGAGAGATGGATGGATGAATGGATGGATGGATGGATGGATGGATGGATGGAGAGAGAGAGAGAGAGAGAGAGAGAGAGAGAGAGTGAGAGAGAGTGAGAGAGAGAGAGAGTGAGAGAGTGAGAGAGAGGGAGAGAGAGAGAGGGAGAGGGAGAGGGAGAGCATGAGAGAGATGAGAGTGATGTATGCACACGAAAACAGGCATTTGATGCAACCCTCTTACCTTCTGGGATGCCTGGTGCGGGGGACAAAAGTCAGTGCCCTTGAGGAAAAGGTCGGCATTCCGGCTAGACTTGGTTGAAGGTGAGAGGAGGGGGTGAGCAGTTCTGCACAAAAATTGACAGCTGTGCATGTGCGTGTAAGTGCGTGTACGCATGGGTTGTGTGGAATGATTTCATGAGCATGGGTGAATAAGTGTGTTTGTGTGTGCATGAGTTGTGTAGCATGATTTCATGAGCATGTGTGTGTAAGTGTGTGTATGCATGAGTTGTGTAGCCTAATTTCACGAGCATGGGTGTGTAAGTGTGTGTGTGCATGATTTCATGAGCATGTGTAAGTGTAAGTGCACACGAAGGACTTCACCCACGGCACCACCTCTCAATCCCATCGTTCTTATCCTCCGTGAAACTAAACCACGCTGCTTATTGCATTTTAACAGCCTTGAGGCGATCCTCCGGCTGTACGGTCGAATCAATCTCTCACGGGAAGATTGCAGTTCCTTGTGAAATGCAAGTCCAATCCTACACACCCTTTAAACCTGCCCAGAGCGCACACCACATTTGTTACCCTGTAGGGCTGGCAAAAACCATATGGTGTATGTACGCTACTTTTAGCAGGGCAAATCTGTATGCATTGCATGGTATTATATGGTGGAGGCACGCACGGCTCTATCCAGAGCCTATATAGATCCAGGTGTGTGCAAAAGAAGCACAGCACTGCGTGATGTGTTGGTGTGTATGAATGACTGACGTGCAGGATTGGCAAAACCCATTCGTGTGCACAATCTGTGTACCTGCCACAATCTTTCCACAGGAGAGCTTTGAATCATGCGGTCACATACAGTGCATGCTGCATGCGTGGGTGTTATGTATGCCGTGAATGTAAGCAAGGTGTGGATGATATGCAAGCGGCAGATGTCTTGTGTGGGTGTGATGTTTGCGATGGTGAGCACTTGCGGGTGTGAAGCATGCAATGAATGTCACGTGTGGATGTTCTGTATGAAATGGATGTAGTGTGTGGGTGTTATGCATGTAATGAGTCATGCATGTAGTGAATTGCACGCTCAGTATATAAGCACAGCAGCAGCAGATGTTCTGTATGAAATGGATGTAGTGTGTGGGTGTTATGCATGCAATGAGTCACGCATGTAGTGAACTGCACGCTCAGTATATAAGCACAGCAGCAGAAGATGTTCTGTATAAATGGATGTAGTGTGTGGGTGTTATGCATGCAATGAGTCATGCATGTAGTGAATTGCACGCTCAGTATATAAGCACAGCAGCAGCAAAGGAGTGAGGGGGGCTTTGGTGCTCAGCCTCTTTAGCACTTTCCACAGCCCACACGAGCAGTAATTTGAGCACAAGCTGCTTGCACTCTGCATACGTTGATATTTGTAACAGCGTTGTATACGCGTTAGTATCAATATCAGCCTTGTATAAACACTCTGCATGCGTAATAATACGTAATGGCATTACTGCATTGCTTGCAAATTCTGCAAAGGTAGTAAAGTGTAACAGCGTTGTATACGTGTTGGCAGCAGTTACAGCCCTGTGTACACACACGTTGCAAATCGTAACAGCATACTGCAACACTTGCACACTCTGCATACTTAGTAGCACGTAACAGCGTTGTATACGCTGTAGTATCAGCTACAGCCTTGCATACGAATTGAAACGTAACAGCATTGCATACGCTCTAGCATCAATTACAGCTCGTATACACACTCTGCACACGTTGTCAGTCGGAACAGCATTGCTTGCATACTCTGCATTCGTAGTAACGGCAAAGATGCAGGGGGTGATGACTCTTGTGTGCTTAACCTTGTTTGCATCGACAAAGCCCACGAGGGCAGTGGTTAGAGCATGAACAAGCATGCATGCGCAACATGCAAGGGACACTCAAACAACAGCAGAGCAGGAGTACACGTTTGAGCAACATCGTAGCAAGCAGCGTCCATTTAGTAAACATAAAGGAAAACTCTGCACCCCTCTGTTCAGTTCAAACCTGTAAAGAGACGGTTTACATGTCACGTGACACAGACAAAACAGCAGGACTTTGTCAGCAAGGTGTGGTGACAATGCCACTCTCAGACGCATCTGCTTTAACAAAGACAACGGCACAATCCCTTCCAAACTTGAGTCTTTCAAATGGAACGCATGGCCTGACTCACACCCTGACTCACACACTGGAACACCTGCCCAGTCCACTCGTCTCACGACCATGCTTACCCACCTCAATCTCATGCTCATCTCACCCAATCCTTTGTTTCCTTACACACAGAGCGCAGGGTGCACGGTTTCACAGGCATGCTCCTTCAAACGCACCTGCCGTACGGCAAATCTGCCAGGGTGCTGTGTTCGCTAGCCCCTCCCAGACTCGTCGCGTTTGCCAGGCTGGCCCTGGACCCGCATGTGCATGTTACAGAGAAAGTATTTGCATATTTAGCCGGAGCTGCATGTGCTTTGTGAGGGAAGGCTAATGATGCGCTGTGCGTGCTTGTGTATGTATGTGTGTGTGCATGTTGCCGTGCTCAGATGAACTGTTTCACCAGTACACTTGGCAACAAACAGGCTTTCTTCACCATCTGCGAGCTTGCACTTTTGCCTTTCTAACCAACTTTTACGCAGTCAAATGTGACATAGGGCGCACATTTGACTTAGAAACAGGATGATATGCATGCCTGTTGAAGCTCAAGAAAAGCACAAATACAAAACAAACCCACCTGGGGCTGAAGCTTTTCCCTGCTATGTGGGTAGTGCTGAAACGTGCACCGACAGAAGGAGAAGGTTTATGGTGGTGATCTGGACAGGAGGTGAGCACCTGTGTGAGTGAGACGTTGCACGTAACTATCATGGTGAGGCGTTGCATGTGCCATGGTGCAATGCATGAGTGTGCGTTGCAGGTGTCATGGTGTCATGCATGAGTGTGCGTTGCATGTGTGATGGTGCCATGCATGTATGTGTCATGGTGAGGCGTTGCATGTGTGATGGTGTCATGCGTGAGTGTGGCGTTGCATGTATGTGTCATGGTGAGGTGTTGCATGTGTGATGGTGTCATGCATGAGTGTGGCGTTGCATGTATGTGTCATGGTGAGGCGTTGCATGTGTGATATTGTCATGCGTGAGTGTGGTGTTGCATGTATGTGTCATGGTGAGGTGTTGCATGTGTGATGGTGTCATGCGTGAGTGTGGCGTTGCATGTATGTGTCATGGTGAGGTGTTGCAGGTGTCATGATGCCATGCATGAGTGTGTGTTGCATGTGTGATGGTGTCATGCGTGAGTGTGGCGTTGCATGCATGTGTCATGGTTTATAGCGGCTTGTGTGTGGCACCAGCAATAAGCTGTGCCTGCGTTGAACGCATGTGCAGCACCACCAATGCATAGGGTTGGCCAGAACCGTATATCTACGCCGTATATGACCGTATATTTGATGATTTCCCTGCCAAAAATGCCGTATATAAACCGTATATATATGGTTCTGGCCAACCCTACCAATGCATTATTGATCTTGGACAAGCTGCATGCGAGCATCAATTTCTGTGCCCTGAAGGGGGGTCTCCTTTCCCTTTCATTCTGGATGTGTTGAGACTAGCAGCTCATCTTCTTGCCCTTATAATACAGTTGACCTCAGCTGGCCCCGGCTGTATGTATATTGTATAATAACTATAAAATTTGCTCAAGATGCATTGTGCTATAGCATTCATCACCTGACCGCTTGGCAAAGGTTTACTTGTAATCTAACGTGTAGGGTTTGTTAAAACCATACACACATGCGCATGTATGTACGGTATACATAAGCAGGGAAAGAACCACACATACGGTCATATCTGGCGTATATACACTGTTCTGGCCAGCCCTATGTTAGTAATATGTGCTTGCACCCCTTTTGCTTAACACATACCGTCCGTTCACGATCACTTCGTGACCACACTTTCAAAAAATTAATTAAAATTACGATTTAGTTCGTGAGGGGGTTTGGGGATTAATTTTTGAGTTTGAGAGCCCCCTTGTGAATGCTGCCTGTGCACTGCTACTGCTGTTTGTTATGGCTGAAGCTGGCAGAGGCTGAAGCTGAGGCTGGAGCTGTGGCTGATGCTGCACAGTGCTCAGAAGCAGGGAAAGAGAGGTCATGGGAATACATGCAGCAAGTTCACTCTACATGAAGGGGTGGAGGCTTGTTCAGCCGCGCAGGCACCCCACAGGCCTCTTCCCAGCCTCGCCCCTTGCCTTTGCCTCTTCCTCTTGCAGCTCCTTGAGCTGCCTTTCCCTCTGCAGCTTCTCACGGTCCCTATGCTGAGCAGCCAGCCTTTCAGCTGGGGACTGAGGCTTCAAGAATCCGGCCAGGGGGTTCACACTGGCGCGCTTGAAGCTCATTTCGATGTTCACCCTCAAAACCACTATAAATTGTTAATTATTCACTTCGAATTCAGTTCGGAGAGGCCTCCAAGAATTAATAAAAAATTTCGTTTTCTGGCCAAATAATTAATTAATTTCCGAAGTGATCGTAAACGGACGGTACCTGGTTGAACATGCGCTCCAGCTTGGCCTCCACTCTGTTGTCCAGCTTTTCACTCTTTGCCTCCTGCAACACCATTTGTGACAGGAAACAATATGAGAGAGACTCGAGTCGAGCAAAATCGTTACACCTGAGCAAGTACGTAAGTCAGACAGTTGCCAAGAAGCTCAGGTTAAGAGGGAGAAGATTATACATAGCAAGTCACACAGGCCAGAAGAAAAGTCAGATAAAGAGGGATAGTCTATACAATCGCAAGTCACACAGGCCAGGAGGAGACTCGGATCAAGAGGGAGAACACAAGGCAAGGTCTCACTTCATTGGCAATGACGTACTCAGCTTGCACCTTAACAAGTTTTAGGCTTGAACCCCACGAAAAAGGAACTTGTATGCACAAAAGCGTAACCCAGACACATGCGCATCCTAGCACACGCTCACTCTAGCATGCACTTAACAGGAACACACAACATGCAAACACATACCTTATATGTATCAGGCAACCTCATAGAGGTCGTGGAAAGATCTTTGTGGACTTGCACACGCAGCATGGAGCGTGCACGGACCTCATTCTTGTCGTCCTCGAACACTCCTGCAGACAGGCAATACCAAGGTGCTTCTGAGCCTTTCACCTTCTTTTTAATTGGAGATGCCGTTGTCTGAGGTACAAATCTGGGCAATAGAGAGTATTGTACAGATTTGGGCAACAGTAGTGTACAGATCTGGGCAACAGAGAGTAGTGTACAGATCTGGGCAACAGAGAGTAGTGTGCAGATCTGAGCAACAGTAGTGTGTTATAGCACTCTTTATTTGCTGTAAGAATTCCAGGCAGCTACCGTCGTGGTGTTTGGAAGCCGTAGTTTGTGAGCAGCAGCCATATACACGCACGATACACGCACACACATAAGCGCACACACACACAACCGCTGTCAAGATAATGCCAGGAATATAACCTTCGTAACAGGCAGCATGCCTGCCTTAATAACACGAGCATCCAACTTGTTTACAACTGTGATACTTAGACGCACTTGTGGTAGACTATGATGTGCAACACGCATACACCTTCTTCATACATAGTTTCAACAGCAAACAAGCACATGAAACATATCAAATATACTGTTTAAACACCATGATACATTATTAGTTTTGGCTACCTCAGCTTGAGATGCGCGCAGCACAAGAAAGGACCAAAATTTAGCTGCAGCGCTGTTCCTCTTCACACAGCGCGTATTATTTGTTTTTCTGTGTATTTTTTACTACTAATTGCGACCAGTGAAGCTTCACATAGCGTGTGTTGTGTGTTTGTTTACATATGTGTTTTTTGTACACTGGTCGTTTGTTTGTTTCTCTGTATTTTTTACTACTGTTTACAATCAGCGAAATAAGAAATAAGCGGTACACCTGAAGGGAAGCGTTCAGGATGCTGCGTCCATAGCTTGGTCGCATTGAGGGTGACGTGCTCAACGTGCTGCCTGAAACCTAATGCTAAGGTACTTGGCAGAAGCTACCTAGGCAGTAATTAGTAATTAAGTAATAGGAACCTAGGCAGTTGGTAGGACTTGAAAGCGGATGTACCTAGGGACTTGGCAGCTACCTAGCAGGGACTTGGCAACTGCCTAGGGAGTTAAGGCAACATCTAGGGACTGGGCAACTACCGAGGGAGTTAAGGCGGTAGTTGCGGTTGTCCCTAGCCAGCCGACATCGTGCCAGGGTTTCGTCCATGCGTTGCATGATGGCGGGCTTGTCAGAGCTGAGGGATTGCCGAGCTGCTTGGATTGGCATAAAGGGGGGTCCCTGCGGGTGGAAGGAATGTTGGTGTGTGTGTTGTGTGTTTGTGAGTGTGTGTGTGTGAGTGTGCGTGTGTGTATGAGTGTGTGCGTGTGTGTGTGTGTGCAAGCATGGGTGTGGGTATGGATGTGGGTGTGGGTAGTTATTTGTATGTATCGGGCGGGCGAGGGCGTGGATGTGGGTGTGAGCAGTCTACATTTCTGGGCTGCCTGGTTTTGATGATGGCATTTCGGCATAAGGTGGGTCAACTGGGCGCGCAAGGATGCAGGTTCACAGAAAGACAGAGTTATGCAACGAGCTTTTCGTGCAATTTTGTGCAATTCCGTGCAACTTTGTGTAATGAGAGACACCTAAGAGGGGACAACGAGGAGCTTGCATGTCAGTGCATTTCCAGTATCAAGCAATCTGCCAATCATATTTGCTGGATCGTGACTAAAATTAGGACAGTCTCTGCGCCTCCTTCCTTTCTAAGAGAGGGTTCCTACTCATTGTACAGAGGACCTGGAAAAACGCATTTGCACGAACACACATTCTGCACCATACTTTGCCACTAAAGGACATTCTTCTAGCATAGCAGAGTGGAAATACACAGGGAATCCAAGCTTCTGCCATTGGCTGATTACGCAAACACACCCTTTATCGTACCCTGCCACCAGAAGGACATGATTTTAGTTGCGCAGTGATGAAATATAGGGGGAATGCAAGCTTCTACCCGCAGCTGAGCACGTATACACATACACCATACCTTGCCACCAGAAGAACTTCATCTCGACAAAGCATTGAGGAAACCACGTGAGGAATGCAAGTTTCTACCCTCAGCTGAGCATGCGCACACACACACCCCCTGCACCATACCTTGCCACCTCCTTGCGTGGCCTTTGGTAGACCGCCATCATCTTTAAGGTCATCTTTGTATTTGAGCTTCTTGGGCGTCCATGCCGTAACCTGTGCGTGTACCCAAAGCATGTTTCGTGTGCATTTGTGTGCGTGTGTGTGCGTGTATGTGTGTTTGTGTGTGTATGTGTGTGCAGACGGGTGTGTCTGTGTGCTGGCGGGCTCATTCTTTTAGACAAATTCTGCTGAACGTGCAATGCCAAAAGCGTGTTCGGTACAGTGCTTGAGTGGTTTCAAGATCAAAAGAGGTTTTCTATTATCGAATCGACATTGCTGGTGACCTACAAAGCTGGAACCATACAGGCCTGCAAATTACATGGCAATCACCTTGTGAAATTCAGAGCTTTGCGCTGCGTCCGCCTCTTTTAGTTGTTTTGCTCTCTTTACATCAGCAAGCTGCGTGAAGAAAGGGTGGACACAGAATATATATTAACTGTTATGCATGCATGTGGCGAGCACACGCATGTGTGTACATTTGTTTGTGAGTGTGTGTGTAATTTGTGTGTGAGTGTGTGTGTGTTTGTGTGTGTGTTTGTGTGTGTGTGTGTGTGTGTGTGTGTGTGTGTGTGTGTGTGTGTGTGTGTGTGTGTGTGTGTGTGTGTGTGTATGTGTGTGTGTATGTGTGTGTGTGTGTGTGTGTGTGTGTGTGTGTGTGTGTGTGCTTGTGTGTGTGCGTGTGTGTGTGTGTGTGTATGTGTGTGTATATGCTTACACGTGAGCGCATGTGCAAGCGTGTGTGCGTGTGTGCGTGCATGTGTGTGCGTGCGCGTGTGTTTGTGTGTGGGTGTGCGCAGTGCGCATGTGAGTGCCTTACAGTGTTGACTTCATTCAACTGATGGATTGGACGGTTATCTTTCGTCTCCATTCCACATGTGTCAGTTCGAAGAGAAGATGAAAGATAACCTCTCCATTCCACATATGTCAGGTCGAAGACACATACAAATTATTAAATTCATACCGGCTTGCCGAAGACACATACAAATCTATCTTGCTTTTTCGTTGCTAAGCCTCGGCAGGAAACCGCAATGTATGTGTCTTTGGTGTTGAAAGTTGTATGAAAGCTGTAAGAGTCTAAGAATCCTTGGGAGTGGATGATTGTTGTATGTGTTGCCACCCACTCCCAAAAGGATGGTGTGGAGGGTAGTGGAGGCTCCTACAATGCAGACAGCACCTTTGTGCTGTTCTTGTGTGGCAGTTTGCTGCGAGGTTTGCGAGGTTTAGAGTCCTCACAGGCCAGTACCTTTGTCTTAATGAGGTGGATGTCACGATGAAGTCTGCCAAGAGTCACCTATGTGACTCATTGATGCCGTGCACGCCTCCTCCTAAACAACGAGGAGGGTCCCGGCGACAGCTCATGAACTCCCCCGCTGCCCCTGCCTCCTTGCGCTCGTGGTCCAACCTTTCCACTCGTCCTGCCCCCCAGTCCTCCCTTCATCTTTTAGTCCTCCACCCCAGGGCCGGCCCCCAAACCTCCAGCATCGTGCAAGAGTGGGGCAGAGTTTAGCTTCTGCACCCCTGTCCCACCACCACCATCTCATCATATTGGCTGGAGAACAAGTGGAGGGCTAGCTGCGAGCGAAGCAGGTGCGCAAGTTTGAACTGCTGGCGTGTGCTGTTTCGCGGTCAGCATCTCGATCAAAAAGAATCAGTGTTTGATTATTTTAGCGCACGGACGGGGTTGATGCTGAGGAACACGACTAGAAGAAACAGCTAACGCGCCTTTTCAAAACCATTACACTATTAGTCCCTACTCTCATTCCATTCTACTGCTGCTCACCCACTCCACGCAGATAATTCGTGCCTGACGATCAGCTAGCAGACCAGAATATGGAGGGACTGGGTGCGTTTGGGTGATTTTATAGGCGTGTGTGCATATGTGATTCGGTGCCTGTGCGTGTGAATGTAAGTTTTGGTATATTTGGATGTGAATGTAGATTGTAATGTGTGCTGAAATAGGGGGGTGGTTGTATGACAGTGTTTATTTTATTTGATAAATACGTTGGATTGCTATTGAACATTTATACCACTTAGGTGCCCATCTGTACATGCATCACTTATGTACCCATCTGCATATGTACCAGTCTGAGAGGTGTTTTAATTAAGCTTCAGGTTTGTGTGAGGTCGTCCCCATGGCTGTTTGGCCCAAATTGTGCCAATAAGCCCCCTATACCTCATCTGAATGCGAAGTACTTGATGTTATATCTAAACCATTGACATTTGCTGGAAATTCGGCATTCTGGAGGGCCGTGTGGGGCCCGGTGCATATTTTGCACCAACTTACATAATTGGTTTTGTTGGCTGCAGGCTGACCAACCTGTGCAGGCGCATAAGCGGATATCCCCACCCAGCCTTCCAGGTGTCTATAGACGCTGTAGACATACCAGAGGTGAGCCAGATTATTGATGCCGCTCAAGCGTGAGCTTGCTGTAAGCATTGTGCAGTTTCGATTTGTCTATAAGGGGAGGTGACGTGTTCAATATACCATGATGAGGGTCGGACGGAATTTTATACGTACCTTATACAACTGGGAAAAGTTTGTAGTCTGTCACATTTAAGGTGTACATGGAATTTCCCTCATTGTCCCTCATTGACACACACATATACATGCACAGACACAAGCACACCAACACACATGTACACACACACACGCACACACACACAAACGTGCATGTGCATGCGTATCCACATACGCACACAAACTGGGCTAAATGCCCACTGGGGTTGGAGCAGGAACGCCTTTGATATTTTGGTTCAGGGTTACCCAGGGTTACAGGATTTACAGGATTTACAGAAAAGCCATCAGTCAAAACGTGCGACTGCTAGGCTGCATAGATAAAACGTGTAAAAACTGTGATAATTGTTATTGTAGCACCTCCAAAGAAATCTCTGGGCTCTGGGGTGATACAGTACGGCACGATATACCGGTATATACAAATGGTTTTAGCCAGGGATGTGTCATACGGCGTATTTGTATAATACGCTGTATCGTATTTAACGCGTATACTACAGTATTGAACAAATTGGGCCATATTATACGATGGTAAATATTGCCGATTTTGCCGGGTTTTGTCGTTTTTAGGCAATTTTCCTCCCCATATATGGTCTTTCAGCAAGCTTCTTTTGCTAATATGTAACACATTAATAACATAAATTAGGGTTGGCCAGAATATTACCTTTCAAATACCGTATATACCGTATGCATATAGGTAAATACCGTATAAAACTGTATTCCGTATAGGCTTACGGAGAAATCAATAACCTTCAGATTTAAATCAATGGGCTCATTCTGTAGCTCCTGGAGAGCTGCACACCTGTATCTAATTTTGTAGTGCCATAAGGTCAAAGTTTGAAGGGCAATGCAAAAAAAACAAAATGGCCATTTCCCGTGCAAAAAGAAGCCCAATTACTCTAACCACCAATACAAAATTGTGATTGATGCAAAAACGTGCATTAAAAGGAATTGGTCTCCAAAGGGAGTGCTTAATTAAAAGAGTCGCAAAGGGAAAAATTCGACCCCAAAGAGCAAAAAGGACTGTTCCTGCTGTGATTCGAACCTGAGTTTGGGGTGTACAATTTGAAATACGGTTTTGCACCGTATTATTACAGAGAGTTATCTGGGCAAAAGCCAAAACATGCTCTTTTTTGCATGAAAGGTGCAACTACATGTCACTTCATCAAATTGGACCCAACCTTGCTATAAACTGATGCTGACTTCTTTATGAGCTACCCGAGCATGTGCTCAGATTTAGGCAGGTCGCCCTGCATACAGAATGACAGGTCTAAATGCACACGTCGTGCACCTGTACCCTAGATGGGTGCTTTCCAGGGGGAATGGCGCATTCATTTGCATATATCGCCAACCGCTTGGTCTTTTTGACCCATTTCTCTTGCAATCTTTATTTACTTTAAGGACTCCAAAACACCAAACATCACTCAGTTTGGTGCGCTGGCTGGTCAGATACAGCATATGGCTGCTCAAAAACTACGGCTCACGCCGCGGCCGATTAGGTACGGGCCCCGTAACTGGCACGTTTCAAACTGCTTTGATATCTGCATATCAGAGCTGAACTTGAAACTTACCAGGTAGGGCCACGTGCCCTGGGAGCATGCAAGAACCGTACCATTTTTGGCCTCAGATAACCCCGTCTGGTATTATTATACGGAGATACAGTGTATATACAGAAATACGCCGGTTATACGGCGTATATACGTCGTATAATACCTATCAATTTCTGATACGGAAAATACGGTACGTAGATACACCCCCCCCCCCCGTATTATACGGCGTATATATTCGTACCGTATAATACCTGTATTTATACCTGTACGGTTCTAGCCAACCCTACACATAACATACTGGAAAAGAATTGGAACAGTTAGGTGATTTTAGGGCAAATCAGGTCTACTTTGGGTCACAAATCGTCACTGCCGTGCTTGTGTCTTGCATGCTGTTTGAACGGACTGTACACAAACATCCTATGACCTTCAAATCAGATCCTCAACGGCATCATATAGATTTTGGACGACAACAGTTAGTCTCTTTTAATCCACTAAGTTCTGTCACTTGTATCCTTTGCAGGGCCCCTTTACACGGGAGGAGATGCTCCTCCTTACATGCTTGGTGCCAAAGTATGGTACAACTCATCCCTTTTGGAATGATCATGAAATGGTCAACATATGAGCAGCCCAAAAAGGATGAAGTCTGAGCATGGTATGTGAATAATTTGTGAGTGTAGGTGTGTTTATGTGTGCGTGCGCCTGCACACGCAAGTGCTGTCCACTGTCGCCTTCAATGCTGTTGTTGCTGTTTTGTTGTACATAGTGCTACAAAAAGGGCCCGGGGGGGTGCTTTTATTTATGGAGTTTAAGCTTTGGGAAGCTGGGTTGCTTGTAAGTTTGCATGCATGAGTCCGCATAAAGGCCAAAGTGGGTTTTGGGTCTTTTCGCCTGCTTTCTTTGCAGTCAAGTTAAGAAAAAATAAGCTATCCAACACAACTTTCAGCTCCCAAACGGTGGAGTGTTTGGGGAGATAGAGCCAAAAATAGCACAATCTGACTAGGAAAAGGCGGTCCAGCCATGGGGGCGACCGTGACTGTGTGCCTTATACCATCAAGTAATTCCTTGTCTGACGAATGTAACAATGATTGTAATCGAATTGCCTCAGTGTAGGCACTGGTGCCTCACTCAGCACATTTGCGCATACAAAACAAATATTTAGAAACGGACGGAAGGAAACATACACCTACATGACCGTACACAGCTTGATATCCATATGTAGAGAGTTAATGGTGGAAACACACTGTTCAAAACATGCACAATCCTACTTATACGGTATAAAAGGGTGCCATATATGGGCAATGACCTATCTCACTCAGCAGGTGCGATTACTGGATACTGCACTCCAGCTATTCAATTTTTTTGTTTGAATCAAATTAAGGGTTTAGTTAAACCCTAACAGCATCCTATGTCCCTGCTAAACCAAGTGCATCATTATGAAGTACAGAATAGGAATCATGGACAACCAAAAGCATGCGGTATGGTTTAAGCACTCAATAAGCCTAACTTGCCCCCTCTGCAAGCCTTTAAGCCTAGACAGTGCCCTTTATGCCCTATCTGGATGCCAATACACGCAAATAAGAAATATGACCACTAAAAGACACAACTAAGCATGCAGCATGACCTTCAAAGCCCTCAGCAAGACAAGCTCCCTAGGATCCTGCTTTGTCTGCATGGATTTAGGTAGCAGCGAACGGCTGGCTATGCAAAATCTTCATATTCTCAATACAGCTGGAACTCGACATACACCAAAGTGGCTCTTTCCACCCCGCTTCTCAGACAAACATAGGTTTACCTCCAGCCGTCCGGATGCTGTACTGGTTGCTCCCATCACCGCAAAAACAAAAAAAGCAACAGACTAGCAATGAAGGGGGGTGGGTTCTTAGGAGTGGCAGGGAGCAACTGAGGGAGACCAGGAGCACCTCAGCATCACAACTGGCGATTAGCAGATCCACCTTTTCCAGACAGCACCGACCCAAAGATCTTGGCATTCTTCTACGAGACATTCACCTCATCGAGGTCAAGTAGCCACTGTGAGGACACTGGACTGCAGAACCAGCTGAGCGCCGCGCAGGAACAGCACAAAAGCCTCTGCTCCATCCTTCAAGGAGCCTTTGTTACCCACCACACCATCCTTTTGGGAGTAAGTGGCACCATCTACACCAATCACATGCTGGAGCCTTTTAAGGAGCTGGGTCTTGATTCTCAAAGAGTAAGAAACTGGCTTCCAAGCTTAATGTCCGTTCTGTTAATAATGCTGCCAAAATTGTCCTTACCAGACGTGCCCTTTCCAGCACTATTATCAAATCTCATCAGGGGACAGTTTCAGGTCAAGCCTGCAACCCTCCTGATCCCCATTGATATTTTTTCTTTTCTAATGGTGGAGTTTTACAATACCCAGTACTAAAGTGGCTCCTTTTCTTTCATTAATGTGGGGAGTGGTTTTTCACTGCCCGCGTAGTTTTTCCTTTTTATTTTTCTTTCCACCAAACAAAGTGCATCAACATATCTCTTCTACAGAGTACAAGGGGAAATGAAGGTACACACTTCAGCGCACGATACGACACGCCTTTGTTGGTGCGACGGTAGGATTTGATTTCTCTCTTAAATAAATACTAGTCGAAAAGCTACGAGCAAGGTGTGGATCTGGGTGCTGTGGCACACAACAACTCGGCCCCCCCCGTACAGACCTGCTGAGTACTCGCAGAAGTACTCTAGTTCTTGGAGGCGAGTACAACCGAACGTTAGTTAGTACTCTCTTAGCACAGCTTGCGCTGTGCTAACCATCCTTTTTATGCTTGTGCCTTAGATAGTTGGCAGCTTAGTTTTAAGCCCTTGCTTTCCTTGACTTCAGCAACTTGCTGCCCTTGGCCTGTTCCTTCCTGTCTTGTGTGGTTCCAGTGTGTCTGTTTTCCCTGCCCCTTTTTTGTGTGGCAAGCTCAGTTTTTTGTTGGCAAGTATGGGTGTCAACGGCCCAGATGCTTTTCTCGTTTCTCTGCTAGGAGGGCTCTTTTAGCCAGTTCAGTGTCTCTTGGTATTGGGCACAAGTGTAAAAATCCCCCTCCAGCAGTTCGGTGGATACGAGCCGGAATAGAACAGTTATCTTGTTAATGTTGGCGGTGGAAGGTTGCCAGTTGCATGCAAGTACGAAGCCCCCTTCTTCCTTGGATTTGGACTGTTGGCATATTCTTGGTTGGCGTACTACATAGGTCAAGGGGAGATAGCAAACTCCTAACTACGAGGTTGAAACGAACTGACAGTTAAAAAATAAAAAGGGTGCATGCCGCGCACATCATTGCAACTTTGAAGCCAAATCCACTGCTTCAACCGCAAATTTCAACTGTGGCCTTTTGTCTGACAATGTTGTGCACAAAATACAACAGCCACAATTTTTTCATTATTCATTTATTGTACGATTGTTGGGTTTGTGGTAGGACAGCTGGTATCGCTGTCCCGCGGCAACTTCATGTGTAAACTAAGGTTGCAAGGCCACACGGTAACCCCCTCTCTTTCTTAATACTGGTGTGGATGCATGATGCGTTTGGGAGTGGCTATGTGGGTGTTACAGACACTGGAATGTCGTAGCAAATCACTGTCACATCAAAATACAAGACTCAGCACATCAACTAATGAGAGGACAGGTTTGAGGGCAGCTCATCAATGCTTTATGCTTATGACCTTGCTGACTCTCACAGCTAGTGATGCGGTCCAATTGCCAAAAACGTTGGGTCGTCTGAGAGCAGGTCGCAGTGAGCGGTACCTTTTACAGGCTGGACACACATGTTTTGCAATTACATAAATGGTGCGTCCAGTAACACAAGCCTGGCTAACACCTAGTTTAATTTCTTCCCAGGACACATTAATCTTCAACCGCTTCTTATTTCAAGACACCTGAAACATTATGCGGCACAGACACAACATACAAGATCTTCTTGTCCTCAGGACAGACTGTGAAGGCATTTGCAACACTGCCACGCCATCTTGTAAAACCTCTACCGTTGCTGATGAGTACTTTTTGACGGATGGAGACCAGCATGCTAGAGTACAGCCAACATTTTTTAATGTCAAACAAGGGTGCCCTCTCTCTGCTATTTAGTTCCTTCTACCTAAATGATATTGGCTGCGTCTCTAAAGAGTTCTGGGAGCAATCACAGGCACACAACACCTCGATCATATCACACACACATACTTTATGCAGGCAACTGGTGCCTGTCTGTTTGGTGGGGGAGACCCACGGCACTTTGGGCCAATGTGTCTCCTTTTTCTGAATTGATGCAGGGAGTGTTTTGCTGCATAGTTTTTCTTGTCTTTTCTGTCTCGCTCACAGCCAATGGACACAATGACATGCAGATCATGCTCAATAGATTGAGAGCCTACGCACACAGGAAATGCTTGACAGTCACATACAGAAATCAGAGATGGTGTGCTTAAACTTGCAAGGCAAGTGTTCCTCGCTCCTTTTTCAGATGCTTTCAGTATGGGTATGGTCTGTGATAAAAATCTTAACCTAAAGGCCGCCCTCCTGAAGCCTTGTATTGCAAGCACGCACCGCATTGAAGCCTTGCCCAGGCCCTCACACCTACAAATCGCATCCACCTTCGCGAAGCGAAGGGGCGAGAATTCCTCATTCTCTCCGGGCTCGCCCCGGCCCATTCCCTCGTTCCCTGCCAAGGGGCCAGGGAACTCGGACTGAGCTCGTCGGACAGACAATTGAATTTTTATGCGAGAACTCGCAGATCTCGCACCTCCTGGGGCATTTAAAGACAATCTTAGATGCCACAGGAGGTGCGCAGATCCCCTGTCGCAATTATATTAAGTCTTTGCGGGGTGCTGCCAAGGGGCCGGGGAACTCGGCGGAGGGCTCACAAATATGCGACCTTCGGGTCCAACCTTCGCTTCGCGAAGGTGGATGCGAATATGATTGAAAATATAATATGAATAAATTAGAATAAATATAGCTGCTGAGAATAAGTTTTCAAAAAAGCCAGCCAAGCCCACCCAAAAAAAGGAGAATTAATGCCCACTTCTAATATGCACATCTGAGGTCACACAGCGGTTTATAACCATAGATGTAACACTTCTGCATAAAAATAAATGGGTTTGGGGTAAAGGGTGTGAGTGGGGGGCTGGATTTGTGCCGATTCCCTGCCAAATTAGCTAGCTTTAGTGACATGAGTGCAGAAGTGCATGCAAGCACAAAATTTCCCCATTTTTTTGTTCCCAGGTAGATTTTAGGTCCAAGCTTACCCATTGGACCAAACAAAAGGGGGGCAAAATATTTGCTCCAAAGGACTTAGTGCGTGGGCCTGTAAGGGGGGCAAAAATGTGCATTTTTTGGAAAACCATGGAAGCACGGTGTTTGGACGCCATCTGGGTATCAGGAGTTGTTCAGTATAATCCCCAGGTGTGTTTAGCCAAGTTTTATGGTCTGGGATGCTGGGGGTGGACTGTGGTGGGCAGTGACAGCTGAGATTTTCAAAGAGTATGCAATTTTCGCACACCTTTCAAAACACCTTTCTGACGCCTGCTAAGCTGTTTCAGAGGGCCCCCCTTCATAGTTTTATAGTTTTATATATTGTAATTCATCGCAAAAATCGGTTTGGGACGACTTGGACTGTGTAATTTTTCCATAGATTTGGCAAGTTTCCCTGCCAAAATTGGGGTCAAAGGGGGTCCAAAACCGGAACTTCACCCCAGACCCCGGACCTTCACCAAAATGTCGGGAATATTATTTAGAATACCCCTGATTTTTTCTGGCACCGGAGCTTTTGGAAATCCACTTTTTGGCAGGGATTTCCACCCAGGTCCACCCTGCCCATCTGGGCGCCTCCCGCCAAAAACTGAGCGTGCAGGGGTGATTAAATATATCCAACTAAGAGTCCTGGATACTTAAATGTAATTTTCTGCATTGGGGCAATATTTTTGGCAGGAATGGCTTACCTGACTGTTAGTAGTCGCTTTTTTTACTCTAATGGAATGTCAAGTTATGGCTTCTATGTGTCCTCAAACAAGTGGTGAATCAGCACCTATGCAATTGCTTTTATCTTCCAAGTATGTTTTATTTAGGCTGCGGTCTTAAACAGGATGAAAAATGTGAGAAGTGTGTAGGCTGCCACGTGTAATCCTCGCCTGAGGCACCTTTCGCGTCTTAAAAAATACAGGAAATTTATACAGTTGTTGCTTTCGGGATCAGGCAAATCGCTGGGACCTGGCTCTGCTCGGCAATTTCCTGCGCTTATAATGTTCCAGGAAATGCTTTGGACTGTTACTTTGTCCGAATATCATAATGCAACCCTCCAGGTCTGCAGGGCATGTCTGGTTCGGTACTCCATAGAGCTTTAAAATGTTCCAGAAAATGTTTTGGGTTGTTGCTTTGTCTGAATATCATAGTGCAACCCTTCAGTTCGGCAGGATCCGGTTGAGAGACTCTCTCTCTAGAGAGCTTTAGAATGCTTATGTATTTTGTATTGTTGCTTTGCCTGAAAAGCATAATGCAACTCTCCTTCTACAGAGCATTATCCGGTTGGAAATTCCCGCGAACTTAAAATTCCCGCAAACTTGAAATTCCTGCGAACTTTGTACCTTCTCTGCTAGAGAATTTTAATGTTCCTAGTCGCTTTGAATATACAAATACACTGCCACCTTTTCTGTTACCGAACTAAGGGTCCTGGATACTTAAATGTATCTTACTGTATTAGGGCAAGAAAATTATTTTTTACCTACACATCCAAACAGCAATCCTGCATTCCTTTCTAAATTTTATCCTAACTTTGGTCGTTGTTTTCTCAAGTAAAACCAGTGAGTTGCAACCGTTAAATGGTGTTGAAAAACACCGTTTTATGTTATGGCTGGGATGTTTTTGTGTGCTGCACACATTGTGTGCCGAGTGAGTTTAGCCGTGCACTCCTGTACACTATAATATAGAGTAGTAACGATAAATTGCCCATGCCCGCACTGTTTTCCGTTGATTGCGTGCAACATATAATCACCTCAAACCAAACCACATTCAAGTGGAACAACCACATTCACAGTTTCAGCATACTTGCTCAATCAGACAAAGCTAAATGAAAGACCTTTTATCCTTGAACAATCGAGACATTGCTCAGAATCTCACATTATTCTCAACTGTGTTTACAACTATGTTCTTGCACGTTTTTGAGCGACTAAACAATGCTTTGCCATTAACTTCTGTTGTACTTTTATACTTCTGGTCACTTTGTTCACTTTGTTTACGCGGGTGGTTCAGGCTCGTTCAAACGACGGTTCAGATAGGTCCAAGTTGAATCAATCGGGGAAAACGTCTCAAAGTGTCTGCCACAAAACCATCTTGCATTACTGCTTCACTGATTCACATAAGTGCCTCACTGATCACTGTGTCCACTGAGATACGAGCGCGGGCATGGGCATTACTATATTGCTTTATTACCAATTTCTATGATATGTATGTGTGATATGTAATATATATACGTAAAAAACAAGTTCAGGGATGCCCATGATTAAGCTCAGAAAAAAATCTGAGTACAAGTGAAAAACCACACGGCGTGAACTCCTGAAAGCTCTGACCGTCGGCCTGCAATGGCAAATGTTCAGATCCAGCAATGGCAAGGTAAATCCATCCCTATGCCAGCAAAGCAAATTCTCTAAAGGTTCAAAAGAAAACAGAGCTGAGATCAAGCCTGACATCACTGACCTTTGACCTTAATAAGAAAAACCATGAGCTGCTGACACTACGGAACGAGACTACAAGGAAACGCGCAGGAATATAGCAGGAAAATGTGCGTTAGACTCACCTCAATGAGCTTGACACAGTTGACTGCACGTGCACATGGGAAGGAATGGTGAAGCGAGCCAAAAGGAACAGATCAAGCCTGCAGGATCAATGAAAGACTTGAGAAATTTGTAAAGAGGAATCCTCAATGAACAAGCCTGCTACAACTGCAGCGACCACAAAACAAGGGGGCACAAGCACAAATGAGAAATCACCTTAAGGGCTTGACAGCACTCACGCTGCGTGCACAATGGAAGTAAGCCTGCCCGACAAGTCTACATTTTAAAAAATCCTGCAGAGAAAGAACAGACTCCGAGCTGACAGGGAAATGTGCGTGGCTCACCTCCAGCTCCAGCTCGCCTTACCTACAATTCGGAATAAAATAAAAAAATTACAGCGTCTAGGAAGAAAATCCACCTTTTAAAACAAGAATATTCCATCGTAGGGAAAACAAGAATATTCCATTGTAGGGACACGTGACCTTCCCGGAACATGGAACAATGAAACATCGCAGCCCAGGAATGATTCTTCTGTTAGTTATTTAACAAGATATGTTTCAGTTCTAATTCCACTCGGCTGCGCAGGACAGAAATTAACACCCTTTCCCAATCCATACTGGTGGTGAGGATTACACTTTCCTTTCCTGCGCATATTTATGGGCCACATTCCGCCAATTTGTGGAAGCGGATATTCGTCCTCAGAAACCCTACAAAAAGAGCAAGTATGTGACCTTTCAAGCTTTCCAGAAGCTGCAGAGACTGCGCGGGGCTAGATCTGGCTGGCGTACTTGCAAAGGTCTAAGCACACCACAACGTAGCATATCAAAATGTGCCAGAATCGTTTTGTAAGGTCCAATCTACTTTTTCTCTGTGCAATATGCCTCTGATCAAAATTAAGCACTGCGCAGGCACTTTTCCTTTCAAACAAACAGAAAAGGCACAAGAATAATGCAAGAACAACATAAGCTGCTAATTCCTCGCTTTCTAGGGCAGTGCAAAACTCACCGCACCATCCTACTAGGAGCAACAGGCACATATACAGGAGCCATGCAACTAAACCACTTCACAGCCTTGGACTTGAAGTTCTGCATACCAGAGTACCGTCGAGGATTTCTTACACTATCTGCGTTTATATTCTTTTACCTCTACATTCTCAATTACATCAGAGCGTGCCAGCAAGATTTTCAGGTAGACAAGAGAATTCCTCTACAAAAATTGCACAGGAAAAGTCAGGGTGAAAGATGAATCTTGAAGGATGGATCTTGCAACGTGGCTGGGGATGACTGGGGGAGGATGAGAGCACCTCAGCAACACAAATAGCCACCACCAGAGCAACACACCAAGAAACCCATACATCATTGACCTACAAATCTGGGCAGATTTCAAAGTGACATTCACTTCATTGAGAATAAGTACTGTGAGAACACTAGACCTAGAGTCAGGTGGTCGCTACAAGTGAGTAAACCCTTAGGGAAAGGCTTTCTGCTCAAGCTATGTTCAAAAAGTTTCATCATCCTTGTGGGTGTAAGTGCCACCATCTAGGTGCATCACCCACGGCCTGGATCTTTTTAAGGAAATGGGTCTTCTTTCTCAAAAACTCTAGAAGCTTGCCTCCAAGCTCCATGTGCAATTCATCAATTACCTGCTAATTTTATTTTTACTAGACAAGCCCGTTACAAACTCTCATAGAGAGTCGGTTTCAGGCCTCCAGATCCTAATCAATCATATCCTTTTTTCTAAAATAGAAGAACCCTTTGCCCACAACCAGACAGTGCCCTACACATCCTCTCTAACTGCCAACACACATAAGTAAGGAGCATGAGGTAGGTATAACAAAGCATGGTCACGAAAGCCATCAGTGAAATAGGCTCCTTAGGGACCTGCTTTGTCTCCATGGATATAGGGTTTATTATATGTGTGTATATATATTATAGGCAACAAGGGACCTGCCAAATCTCCAGATTCCCAAAACAGCTGATTCAGCCCAATTATACCAAAGTGGCTCTTTCCACCTTGCCTCTTAGGCAAAAAACAGGTTCTCTATTTATACTTCAGGTAAGCTAAGATCTTTGGGTTGGTGCTGTCTGGGGATGGTAGCTCTGATGATGGCTGGTGGTGTTGCTTAAGTGCTCCCACTCTCCCTCCGTTGTCCACCCTGCCACTACTAAGGATCCACCCCCCTTCATTGCTAGTCTTTTGCTTTTTGTTTTTGCGGAGATGAAGCAACCTGTACAGCATCCGGACGGCTGTAGGTAAACCTATTTTTGGCTGAGAAGCGGGGAGAAAGGAGCCACTTTTGCACAATCCTAGTTCCAGCTATATCAGGGACCTGAAGATTTTGCACAGCCAGCCGTTTGCTGCTACCTATATCCATGCAGACAAAGCAGGATCCTAGGGAGCCTGTCTTGCTAATGGCCTTGAAGATCATGTTTCATGCTATGTTGTGTCTCTCAGTGACCATAGTTCTTATTTGCTTGTGTTGGCATCCAGAGAAGATATGCAGGGCAATGTCTAGATAAGGGCAGAGGGGGCAAATTAGGCTTATTGAGTGCTTAGTAAACCATACTGCATGTTTTTGGTTGTACAGGGTTCTGTTCTGTGCTTCATAATGATGCACTTGGTTTTAACAGGGGCACAGGATGTTGCTAGATAAGCATTGCTAGCGGCTCTATTGGCAGTAGTGCTTTTTTATATGGATCTGGTAGCATTCATGGTAATTTGCTATGGTATTGGAAAGATTCCTAGTTTGTGGAGGGGGTGCATGTGTGCTTGTTATTTGTCATGGTAATTTGATAGGTAGATACCAAAGCCTTACGGTACGTAACTGGGCTGTGTTTGGATGATTTTGTAAATTCGGCGTTCTTCATATTCTTTTGCAAGCCAGTTGATATGTAGAAGGGATTTCCCTCAGGGCCAGCTGTTATGATGGAGGTATCCGCAACATCAAAATAGATTGTGATGAATTTTCTAGCAAGAGTGTCAGCATATCCATTGCCTATAATACCTGCGTGAGATTTGTGGAAATTAACGGGCAATGGGGACTGGTGGATTGCTTTGGCAAATGGATTGGAAGACATCTCCCTGGATGTGGCGGCAGTGGAGGTTTGGGTGTGAGAGCTGAGCTGCTTTTTAATTTGGTGCATTGAGGTTAGGCTATCTGTGGATATATGGGAGTATCCGTGAATGATTGCGGATGCTAAAGCTGCTAGCTTTGCACGTGAGATGGTATTGTTTATACCAATGCCTCTTGGGTTCACGTAATGGGATACGTTTCAGCAAGGGTGGTATGCACCTGATCCTGTGTTTTGCCCTTTCTTCGTATTTTTTTACGCTGCCATCAGTTTAGGTTTGTCCCGCCAACCTTGTACTTTACGGGTCAGGTTTGGGCTGAAGCTGTGTTGGGTCGCTTCGTCAGAGCACTGGGCGGGGTTGATCCAAGGTACTTGTTTTATCTTAGAGGCCTTGTGGGGATGACGAAGGTGGTCGTTGGGTAGTTTCCTTACTTTTTAAAGGCCAGGAGCCCTTTCAGTGCTAAGTGCAAAGGGGTAGGGATCGTCATGAATGCAAATAACTTCACTTTGCCTTAGGGATTTCTTTGGCAAACTCAGCCAGCTTTTGTTGCAAGCATTGAGGCAGTATCTGCCTTTAGTATTCCATATGGCAATGATGCACATCTCCCAAGTACATATCCCCCGGAAGGGGCGTCTGTATATTGTTTAAGAAGAGAACTTCTGCATATTGGAATTGGGGTGATGGTATGGAGCCCAAGAATTTGCATATGCCGGAATCTGCGGTGGAGCGATGCGTAGGGATTTGTGGCCGTCCTTTTATTCATGAAGGGAAGAAACATGAAGCTAGCTGTTGCCTCTGTGCTAAGGGCAGCAGAGTAAATTACATGCCTTATTGCTAAATACATGGTGTTTTCATGGTAAATGGCATGGCAAATAGAGAAACCAGTGGCCTTGGAGGAGGAGGCGTTGTAGTTTGCCCCAAAGTCCCTATCGCTTATGTGTTAACTTCAGTATTGAAAGAGTGTGGGGTCATGGCCAAGGGAGAATGCCTTTTTTCTTACGTGACTAGGGTCCATTTTTTGTAGGGTGGTGATAATGTGGGGTGGGAGCATTCGTGAAAATGAGTTTCTGATCTTTTGGCTTGTATGTTCGGAGGCAGCAATATCTTTGCGTGTGATGAGGCCTGTGAGTTCTGATGCAGAACCCATGGGGGGTGGGTGGATGTCATGTACGCCGCTTTGTTTTGCCTTTTCAAAAGCCCTTAAAAAAATAAATAAGCGCTTGGGGGTGAGCATGCCTTTGCATTTTTTGTCTACGCCTCAGACGCAAGCTACTATGGCAATGTAAACTTCTGGGAGCATAGGGTCGTCTGAGGGAGACACAACATCGTTTCCTTGGTGCTTCATGACATCAACGTCAGTGATCCAGTACTCACATCGCCCAGTGGCTACAATGTCTGCTTGAGGGTTGGTGGGCTGGATGTCAAAATTGACAGTTTTAAAATTTCATTTCATAGGGCTGGAAAGAGATTCTATCTTGGTTGGCTGAGAACCCTTGTTTTTAAAGATCATGAAGGTGTGTGTCTGGTGCAGGTTGTGGTAGGTTTGGTGCCGTGATAAGCTCTTTGTACATTTGGAGGCTGTGTGTAACCTTTCACAAATATTTTGCAGTTCTTCTAGTTTCTATGTTGGGTTCCACGAGGCTTTCACCAACTCTCTTTTAAGAAGCATTCTTTCTTTTCATTTTCACTTAGGTTTATACAGGTTGGGCAGGCCCATCATGATGTGCCATTGGAAAGCCTCTCTCCTGTTGACATTGTAGCAGTTGGTTTTAAGTTTTATGGCAGGTACAGCTGCAGACGTCGCGTATGTACATGTGTTTGTAAGGAAGGAGGAAACCCGGTAAAAAAATTCCTTGTATTACTAGATGCTAGAAGCAGATTTTGCAGTTTACGCATTCAATTTGGTTTTAAGCAACAGCTTTAGTGGTTCCTGCCACTAGCCCAATTGATTGACTTAGAGGTAGGGCCCCTCATTTTAGGATCAGAGGAGCGTAGTGTGTGTGGCATCGTTCAGGGGGGGAGGGGGCAAGTAGGAATTGTTAAAAGGAGCCACTTTGGTATAGGGTCAAGGAATTGTCAAAAGGAGCCACTTTGGTATAGGGTACCGTTGAACTCCTACATCTCGCACATAGGAAACAAATAAGGCTGATGGGGATCAGGAGGGCTGCAGACTTGGCCTAAAACCAGCACCTGTTGAGCGAGAGTTAATAATAATACTGGTCCCAGGGTGTGTCTGGTGTTGACAAGTTAGGCGGCATAGAGAACGGAATGCATGTGAATTTGGAGGCAAGTTTTGAACTCAAAACCAAGCCCCAACTCCTTGAAATGTTACTGTGTCTGCCTGCAGCCCATTGATTTTTTCTTTTCCTTTGGTCGAGGGTGTTAGCGATACCAAAGTGGCTTATTTTCCTCGTTAAATGTGGCGAGTGAATTTCACTGCCTTCGCAAATTTTCTATATTTCTTTAGAAGCATGCACACTACCTTCCAGTGCATCAACATGAGCAAGCACCTGTGTACGAGCTACACCCTCACCACTGTCCAGAAAAACATTTCAAACCTGAACCCGCAGACCAGCCCAGGTGTTGATCCTTTCTCTTATTACTTCTTTCATCAAACACGCAAAAAAAACTGTCTGGGATGATCATGGCAAGGGGCATACTGAAAATGTTTTTCCCCTTCTTATTGACTTGTTGACTAACTGGGCTCTTGCTGAACATCAAACACCAGACTCACAGTTTGGTTTTGGCCCCAAAAAGAAACACTAACCAGCCTCTCTTTATCCTGTGCCGCATTCTCGCGACCCAAGGTGTACACTGTTGTTCCAGGCCTTTTTGCTGCCTACGACAGTATTCCAAGAGAGAAACTTTGGAGGCACTTAAAAAAAAAGAGTAATTGAGTGATATCCTCCAACCATGTAGATGGGACATCTCTCCTTTCATTAATGGCGACAAAAATTCTTGAGGAGGTTGCACCCAACAAAGGTTTGAAACAAGGCAGCCCTCAGTGTCCCCTTCTGTATTCCCTTTATATTAATAATCACAGCCTTACAGTGACAGATTCTTCAATGTGCAGAGAGGTGCTGAAACTGCCCTGACTTTCATTCAGATCCGTCACTGTAATTATGCTGTTGACATCGTTCTCACTTTCAGTACGGCTGGCCTGGATGTCTGCTTATCCAGCTGAACGAATGCAATGGCTACGCACGTTTCAAAGGGGTCAAGCTCCACACTGACAAAGCAAAAGTCATGGTCCTCTTTAGCAGGATACTTCTACAATTCCCATCTTCACGTACAATGGCACATCTATGGAACTTGTCACCCAATTCTAATCCTTGGAACTACTCTCACTTGTGATGGAAGTATGCACACAGCTCCTGAGAAGATGGCAAACAATCTCAGGTCTGCCATAGCCAGAGTTTACAGAACTGGTGATAGTAAGATATCCAAAGTAAAAACTGCTGTGGCTTTTCCAGGTCTTTGCTTTGACAGCTGGTCTGTACGGTTGTCAGAATGGGCCACTTCTTCTCTGACATATGATTCCTCAAAAATCACCCCCACACACATCCTTCACCTTGGCTTCCTGAAAAAGCTCCGAGGTGTCAAGAAAGGTACTGATACTCACTACATGCTTCGCAAAACAGGTCAGATGCCCATTTTTTCATATTGGCTCAGATCATATGATTCTGGTATAGTTTTGTTTGAACTTTTTGAGAAAGTTATGCAGGCCGACCTTCTTCTTGCAAACGAAAGTGGCACATAGACTTGTTAGGTTCTGCTTGCGCTCCAAGACTTCCCTACGTCTCAGCAGACTCTAAATGCCATACAATTTCGTGAGTTATCAGTCTGAAACAGTTTGAGCTCATTCTGCGCAAACGTATCAATGAACGCTGGAGAGAGCTTGGTAATTTGACACCTCATAAGACTTATCATTCCAGCAAAATTATGAGGAGGACCTATCACACACATTGTAGTGTACCTTCGGGAAATGCTCATGGCTGGTGAAATGTTAGAAATATGAATCACAGATCTATGTTGCATATCTATCTTCATTTGGACTTGTTCAGCAATCTTAGCCGTGCACTTTCTTGTCTTCGCCTCTCTTGCCACATTTTTTTATGCAAAGAATGCGCTATGTTTCTCATCTTTCTTATCAGGAGCCAGTGTCAGGTCAAGCATGCAGCCCTCCTGTTCCTCCCTTGGTTTAAAAAGAAAAAAGAAAATACTACGCACAGTGAAAGCCACTCCCCACATGACCACCATTTCTGGTCCTGCCACATAGCAGTGACAGCCCGCCACCTCCTCCAACACCACCTTCCCCCAGGCACCCAGATCCAACCCACCCACCTGTGGCTGGCCTCCCCCCCCACCCCCACCCACCACCCCCGCGGC